>Ga0256829_1000065_pt1 | contig 140424 bp, 122 predicted proteins | sample 131447metaG_FD_185979 | JGI IMG/M metagenome (GOLD analysis project Ga0256829, IMG submission 185979) | Hydrothermal vent microbial communities from Lau Basin, Pacific Ocean - 131-447 | ecosystem: Environmental > Aquatic > Marine > Hydrothermal vents | place: Pacific Ocean: Lau Basin... | reverse complement strand
GATGAAAAGCGGTGTTATGATGTGACAAAGCCTGATTCCTTGGTTTTTCTGGTGTGTGGTAACAACAGAATAACACTCGGAGTCAGGCTTTTTCATTTGCTGTCCCAAAACTGTGGGACAGCAGTGCGCGAAAGCGGGCTTTTTTATTTGCAGAGGAAACGGTTATTACTGCGAATTACCGTAGCGCTGCTGAAGTGCCTGTATGCGCACATCAAGCGGTGGGTGAGTCGCAAACAGAGCTGAGAACTTACCTTCACCACGGATACCGAATGCGACCAGCTCGCCCTTCAGTTCACTTGGCTGCTCGTAAGTCTCTTTTAAACGCATCAGCGCCGACGCCATCGCAGCAGGGCTGACCAGCTCGGCACCCGCCTGATCCGCACGGAATTCACGGCGACGACTGAACCATGCCACGATGGTCGAAGCCAGAATACCGAGAATAATCTCTGAAACGATGGTTGCCACAAAGAAACCAATGCCCGGGCCATTTTCATTCTTGAGAATGGCCTTATCGACGAAGTTACCGATAATACGGGCAAAGAACATAACAAACGCGTTCACCACACCCTGAATCAGAGCCAGCGTGACCATATCACCGTTCGCTACGTGGCCAATCTCGTGACCCAGCACCGCTTTCACTTCTTCTTTACTCATACGCTGCAGCAAGCCAGTAGAGACCGCCACCAGCGCATCATTTTTGTTCCAGCCCGTCGCGAAAGCGTTAGGCGCATCCGACTGGAAAATACCGACTTCTGGCATGCCAATGCCGGCTTTGTCTGCCAGTTCTTTTACCGTACTGACCAGCCACTGCTCTCCGGAGTTATGCGGCTGATCAATGACCTGTACGCGCATGCCTTTCTTTGCCATCCATTTGGAAATGAACAGAGATACCAGAGAACCCGCCATACCGAAGACGAGACAGAAAATCAGCAGCGACTGGAGGTTAAGATCCGTGCCGTTCTGCTGGAAATACGAGTCCACACCCAGCAGACTCAGAGTGATACTGGCGACCAGAATTACTGCAAGGTTGGTCGCCAGAAAGAGAAATATACGAAGCATCTTTGTGCTCTCCGCTAATCAAGTAAGGGTCTGACACTGGTTATGAGGGTTTTACGCCCGCATATCAATAGATAGTGAGTGTAAAAAAAGGTGATGACAGTGGTGTTGACGCTTAGTTACCATGCGCCATACCCAGGGGGAGGTTGCCGAGTGCAGCCTGAGATTAGCTTCAAGCTTAAACCCCGGAACCTGATCCGGTTAGTACCGGCGTAGGAATGGGAAGGCAGTCGATACTGCACGACAATTCATACATTGCGCGCCATGCGCAGCTACGCGACAGCCGGGTCTTTGTTTACCAGTATCGTAAGGTTTACAGGCAGACCCATGACTCATAAAACGCTCCGCACTCCACTGGCTATTGCTGTAATGACCGCCTCCTCAATGGCGCACTCAGATGTCGAACTGACTCCCATCACCGTTGAAGCAGATTTCCGCCAGACCAATGTTCAACAAATTCCTGAAGCCGTCACGGTGGTTGGCAGCGAGGATATTGAAGCGCGCAGCGCGGAACACCTGGAGCAAGTGCTGAGCTTTGCCCCGAATGTGAATTACTCCTCAGGTGCCTCCCGCGGTCGTTTCTACCAGATTCGCGGCATTGGTGAGCGCAGCCAGTTTATCGACCCGGTCAACCCATCGGTGGGTTTGGTCATCGACGGCATCGACATGACTGGATTAGGCGGTGCTGCAACCCTGTTCGACGTTAAACAGGTTGAGATTCTGCGTGGTCCTCAGGGCACACGCTTCGGTGCGAATGCACTGGCCGGCATGATCAACATCCGTTCCAATGACCCGACCAAGGAAACAGAAGGCTACCTGTCTGCCCGCGCGGGCAACTATGACAGCTATGGTCTGGGTGGTGCGCTTTCTGGGAGCCTGACTGACTCTGTTCAGGGGCGTATCGCTGTCAACGGCTATCAGTCTGACGGTTACATCGATAACACCTTCCTGAACCGTGATGACACCAACAACATCGACGAAGTCGTTGCGCGCGGTAAGCTGGCGTTTCAGGTCAGTGATGACACTGACGTTAGTCTGACCTACCTCTATGCCGATGTCGACAATGGCTACGATGCATTCAGCCTGGACAACACGCGTGAGACGTACTCAAACGCTCCTGGCGTCGACGCTCAGGATACACATGCACTCGCCCTCACTTCTGACACTCAGATCAATAGTGCATTGATTCTTCAGACCGAGCTGACTGCCAGCATGTCGGACATTGAATATAGCTACGACGAAGACTGGGCATACGGAGAATACATCTTCCTTGCGGATGAGCCTGTGTACCAGCCTGATCCATGCGATACCACGCAGGGGCCATGTCTTGCCGACTTCGATGGTTACAGTTCATTTGACCAATATCTGCGCGACTACAAGCGCCAGTCTGCTGATGTCCGCCTGATGTCAGGCACTGATGGCCGTCTATTTAATAACACTACTGACTGGGTAGCAGGCATCTACGCCATGCAGCGCAGCGAAGACCTGACCCGCAACTACACCTACGATCCAGTATTCACCAGTGAGCTGACGTCCACATCAATTGCGGCCTATGGTGAGCTTAACTCCGATCTGTCATCCACACTGCGCCTGATCACAGGTCTACGTGTTGAAAACTGGGCAAACGATTTCGAAGACAACACTGGCCTGAGTGAAGGCACCGACGAAACCTTGGTCGGCGGCCGTATTACACTGGAAGCACTGGTGAGTAACGAGCACCTGGCCTACGCAACACTGGCGCGCGGCTATAAAGCCGGTGGCGTGAACAGCGAACCCGTGCTGGATGATGAACTGCGTACCTTCGATGCCGAAATCAACCACAGCATTGAGCTGGGTCTGAAATCATCACTGCTGGCTGACAGCCTGAAAACCCGTATTGCCGCGTTCTATATCGACCGTACAGACCAGCAGATCAAGAACTCGTTCAGCTACATGGAAGATGGGGCGCCGAAGTTCAAGGATTACATCGGTAACACCAAACAAGGCAAAAACTACGGCATTGAGCTGGAATCTGACTGGGACATCACTGAGCGTCTGAACTGGGCGCTGAGCTACGGCTACCTGATCACAGAAATCGGCGAATACACCTATGAATCTGAATACTACGGTGTATTCGTTCAGGACGGTCGTCAGCAGGCACATGCTCCTCAGTACAGCGCATCTACCGCACTGACCTATGGTCTGACTGATGCTTTGTCTGTACGTCTGGAAAGCGAAGCTAAAGATGAGTTCTACTTCTCAGACAGCCATGATCTCCAGTCAGAAGCCTACGTCCTTTGGCATGCCCGTATCGCCTACGCCAAGCCAGACTATGAGGTCAGCCTGTATGGCCGTAACCTGACCGACCGTGATTACGAAGTACGCGGTTTCGGATTTGGTAACGACCCTCGCGATGGCTACGCCTCGTACGGCTATGTCCAGTACGGCGAGCCTCTGACTTACGGTGTCGAAGGTAAGCTGTATTTCTGACCTTTATGCAGGAGGGGATCTTATCCCTGAGCATCGGCAATAACGGTGTTCGGGAAGAAGTTTCCCTCCTACACATCAAACACTGGAGAACACTATGGAAATCTCAGTAGAAATCAGCAAATACCCATTAGCAGACGACTACATCCCGGCGATCAAAAGCTTTATCGACCGTCTGAATACCATCGACGGCTTAACCGTGGTCACCAACACCATGAGTACTCAGGTATTCGGCGACCACGAGCTGGTGATGAACACCCTGCGCGATGAAATGAAGCTGAGCTGGGAAACCTACGGCAAAGCGATTTTCGTCTGTAAGTTTATCGGCGTGAATCTTGACCCGGCGCTGAACCCCCACGGTTGACACGGCGGGCAGTGCTCGGCCTTACCGCATGTAGGGTGCGCACTGCACACCATTCATTTTGATCAAATACGAACACCGGGAGCCACCATGCTCGACACCATTATTTCAGGCGCGATTGAATACGCTCAGACAATGAGTCACTGGGAGACCACTGCGGTACTTCTGGGTGTTGCCTACCTGGTGCTTGCGATGCGCCAGAGTCAATGGTGTTGGTACGCGGCTTTTGGCAGCACAGCGATCTTCAGCTGGCTCTTCTTTGATGTGTCGCTGGTGATGGAGTCTGCGCTGAATGTTTACTATCTGGCGATGGCTGTTTACGGATGGCTTGCCTGGCGTAATGGTTCTGCGGAATCACCGGACCTCCCGGTTCAACGTTGGGGAGTTCAGCAGCATGGCATCGCCATTGGCGGTGTTGTGCTGATCAGTCTGATCAGTGGATGGCTGCTGACGAACAATACCAATGCGGCTCTGCCCTATCTGGATTCATTCACCACCTGGGGAGCCGTACTCACGACCTGGATGGTAACACGCAAAATACTGGAAAACTGGCTGTACTGGGTCGTGATCAACGCTGCAGCAATCTATCTCTATATAGACCGCGGGCTCTACCTGACGGCTGTACTGATGGCCTTTTATGTCGTGCTCGCGGTGGGTGGTTACCTGTTATGGCGCAGAGACTATCAAGCTCAACAAGCGTCACCTCAGGCTGCTTAGTGAGCTTAGATATGATTCCTGAACAGATTCTGGCTGAGTGGCATCAGTGGGGATTAGCGTCACCACCTGACTCTATCCTGAGCATCCACGGAGGCCTGACCAACCAGAACTATCTGATCCGCAGTGAGGGAACCGAAGTGCTGCTGCGTCTGAATAATACGGCAACATCACTGGGTATTTACCGCGACGAAGAGCTGGCAATTCACCAGCATATGGCCAAAGCAGGGCTTACCCCAGCCTTGAGATATCACTCGTCTGAGCTTGATTATTGGGTACGTGATTTTATCCCCGGAACACCCCTCGCTGCCGCGCCATCAGACGACGATCTTCAGGCAGCAACGAAAGTGCTTTCTACTGTCCACGCCCAGCGCCCCCGGGCCAACCTGCATACTCTCGATGTCCAGGCCGCATGCGCTCAGTATCTTGCCCAGTGCGATGGCTATTCAGAAGCTGTCATCAGACTGAAAGAAGAAGTGTCTCAGCTTGTACCTCTCCCTGCCGATGACGCCTGCTTGTGCCACCTTGACCCTTTGCCCGCGAATTGGCTACGCGACAGTGCAGGCAAATTCTGGCTACTGGATTGGGAATACGCAGCACTGGCCCACCCGTCTCTCGACTACGCCACCCTTCAGCTGCAATTACCAGAGAATAAGCAGGCCTTGTTCGAATCATTCATTCCTGAGAATCTTCGTGAGGTGATGGCCAACGCGCGCGCCCAGGTTCGGTTACTGGATCTCTCATGGCGACTGGCACACGCGACTGGATAAACTCCCTGCTTGGTTAGATGACGCCATATCCAGAGCCACAATTGCGTCTGATAATTGAACGCTCGTTACTTCAGTGAACGGCCTTGATGAATATGAGCACAAAGCGATGCTATCAATGGCTTGGGTTGCCAGGCATATCCAGAGAGGGAAGAAGACGCGGACACCCGACCGACAGGCGCTTTGAAATTGTTCTGGAAGGAAGTTATCTGGGCACCAGCGTCCGCCAGCGGATCTGATCCTGCTTTAGCCAGCTTTCTTCAGGTCAGGTACTTCTCACCGGAAGTACCTTCTCTTTTCGTTATCAGTTATCACCGTAGACAATTTTATATTTTAATTTGTCGAACCACTGCGTGCTCAGAAGCACCCGCATCCACCACTGAATTTTCGCGCTGGGGCCGACCAGATAACGTGGCTTAGGTTTTTTTGCTGCCAGGGCTTCAAGCACTGTATTAACCACAACTTCTGGTTTCACAGCCTTATCGACGCTTTTGCGCACCGCGTCTTCCGAGCGTTTCGAGTCGGCTTCATAGAACTTGCGGATGTCATCAGGCTGACGCGCTAATTTTTCATGCACCGCCGAAAATGTTTTTTCCCACAACGGGGTGGCCACTGCTCCCGGATTAATCAGAATCGTTTCAATACCAAAACGACGAAGCTCAACTCTGAGCACATCGCTCAATCCCTCGATCGCATATTTAGACGCTACGTACGCACCGGCAAAAGGCCAGGCGACTAAACCAGAAGTCGAGCTGACATTAATAATCCGCCCTCTGGTTTCGCGCAAAAATGGCAACAAGCTGCGGATCATGCGTGCTGTGCCAATCAGGTTGGTCTCCATTTGCCACTGGAGATCGTCATCACTCTGAATTTCCAGAGGGCCAATCACTGCGACACCGGCGTTATTAATCAGGGCATCTACTTTAATATTTTCATTGCGCAGCAACTCGACTAATGCATTAACCTGTTCAGGATTACAGACATCCAGTGCAACAGGTCGTATGTTGGCATGAGCATCTCCCAAGCGATTGAGATCTTCCTGCTTACGGGCACCTGCGAAGACGGTATACCCCTGACCAGCTAATTGCTCAGCCAGAGAAAAGCCAATACCTGTAGAAGCACCCGTGATTACAATCGCCATTATTTTTCACTCCACTTAAACTGACTGCGGAACAAAGGTCGCGGCATCACCTGCAACGCACGGGAAACCATACGAATCTGCCAAGGGAAAACATATCGCATTTTCCTGCGCTTAATTGCCCGGGCAATTTTTCGGGCAGCCCGTTCAGAGTCCATCAGGAATGGCATTTTTTCGAGATCAGGATGCGTTGCCCGCGCCAGCGGTGTATCGATGTATCCCGGCATAATCGCCGAAACCGAGATATTCTGATCGGCGTAACGGAGTGACAAGCTTTCACACAGCATGTTCACCGCCGCTTTAGAGGCACAATAGGCTGGCGTCTGACCAAAACCATTGAGGCCTGCTGCACTGGAAAGAATTGCGATTGAGCCAAATCCCTGTGCCTGCATCATCGGCAGTGCACCTTCAACGGAGTTGAGCGCGCCACGCAAATTCACATCCAGAATAAGGTTAGAGCGATCAAAATCCAGAGGACGCCCCTGAACCGGCGATCCATCATTCACGCCTGCCGCCGCAATAAGAAGATCCAGCGAACCCTGAGCAAACTCACCAATAACCTGAATGCAGGATTCGCGTGAGGTCACGTCAAGTGAGTAAAATTCAACGAGTTCAGGCTGATCAGGAAAAGCACGGATAAAATCATCATGATCGCCGCCGCAGACCCCGACCCGATGACCATATTTAAGATAATATCTGGCCAGAGCAGCCCCGATACCCCCAGTTCCCCCGGTGATGAAGACGTTCATATGATTCCCTGCTTGTCTTTTTAATAGCGGCGCGATTTTATAACCGCCCTGAAAAACGGGCAAGGACACCGGACCTAAACGGCACTATTCGGCGCAAAGTATCCTTTTTGGACAACTACCGGGATTGTTGAGCTTTATCCAACATGGAGTGCACGCATTTCAATTTACCGACCACCACTGGATTGATCACAAATGGGTAGGCATCCGCCAGCCCCATGCTGCGGTTCAGTGCATTCAGCTTGACACTGAACTCGCCCCAGCAGTCGATCAGTCGCTGAGGATCACAGATGCCCTCATCCTGTGGCAGAGTCAGCCCCGCGTATTGACCAAAATCGATCAGACCCCACTCGCGAGCGGTTTCCAACGTATCGATAATGTGGAGGTAATGGGCGAAGGTTTCGGCCCAGTCTTCCCACGGGTGCATCGATGCGTAGGCACTGATAAATTGACTGTGCCAGCTCTGATTCTCCGGATCGCGGGCATAATGTTTATCCAGAGCCTCCTGATACGAAAGGTCGGGATCTCCAAACACCTCGCGGAACCTGGTCAGGCGAGCCTCGTCCGGCTTGACCAGTAAATCCCAGTAAAAGTGCCCGACCTCATGGCGGAAGTGCCCAAGTAACGTACGGTACTGCTCTCCCATATCTACCCGCATGCGGTGTCGCGCGACATCATCAGCTTCTGCCAGATTGATCGTAATATCGCCTTGGGCATGACCAGTAAACACGGCGGCAACGTGAGTCAATGGCGTGCGGAAATGATCGCTGGCATCTTTATCCGCCATAAAGTGAAAACTCAGGCCCTCCGGCAACTGCTGTTTGTCCGGCATCGGTAACTTGAGTGAATCCAGTGTAAACAGCAAACGACGCTTGGCTCTTTCCAGGTTACCCCAAAGCTCAGAGTGCCCCTCGACCGTCAGGTCTGGAATATTGTCATTAAAGTGGCAGGCAAAACAGAGCGCTGGTTCGGCTGTGATCGTATCGGCAGGAATCATGGCATTGCAGACGCCGCTTGCACGATTAGCACAGGGCACATAATCACGGCCCTTGTAATGAAAGCCGCCGTCTTTATTTAGATCGAACACCAACATGTCGCGCTCTTCAAAACACCAGCCAACCTGACGCTGGCAGCTCAGGCACTGAGTGTTCTCAAAAAACAGAGCGACGGGGTTGCTGTCACCAGCAGTGCAGTCACACGAAAAATAGCGCATAAGACGTTCAGCCTTTCGATAAGGATTTACCGCGATGCCAACGCAGGCGATCCCGGTATTCCGTAGGTTGCTTATGCGCTGGGAGTTCTTCGCTGCGGCTTTTTGCCATACGCGCGGCCAACAGGCGACTCAGCCAGAAACGCAGCGCAGCACCACGCAGAACGGTATTCCAGAAGCTGCTCTCAACATCTGCAAGAGCCCGCACCGACTGATAACCATCGATGAGAGCCGTAAAGCGTTCCGACTCCACGCCGCCATCAGGTAGCGCACACCAATCATTCGCCACAATCGCCAGATCATACAGCCAGGCACCTTCGCAGGCGTTGTAGAGATCAAGGATGGCCGTCAGTTCATCGCCATCAAAGAGGGCGTTGTCGTGAAACAGATCAGCGTGAATCCAGCCATGCGGCAACTGACACCAGTGTTGGCGCTGAGCTTTCTGGAAGGCCAGTTCGTCGTTCAGAAGTTCTCTGTCTTCGTCACCCAGATCTCGGGACAGCTCTGGCGCGATACTCTGCCACCAGTCATAGCCGCGCTCGTCATGGCGCGGATCAGGCAGATCACTGGAGGCCAGATGAAACTCCGCCAGTTCACGGCCGATCGCAGCACATTGCGCGGTCGAAAGTTGTTTCGGGTGCTCACCCGAAAAACGCCGGCACAGTATTGCGGGCTTGTTTTTCAGACTTTGCAGCCACAGCCCCTCCGTATCATCCACCGGACTCGGTACGCACAGATCTTTCGATCCAAGATGACGCGCCAGCCGGACAAAATTACGGACTTCATCCGGTGCATGATGCTCAAACAGAGTAAGCACATACTCACCCTGCGAGGTAGTCACTGCATAGTTGGAGTTTTCTATACCGGCACTAATCGGCGAGTATTCCACCAGTTCACCGAGATCAAAATGTGACTGCAGATCAGATACATCTGCTGCCGTCAGAGAGGTATAAACCGCCATAGGAGATCAGATCACCAGCGAAACAGTACCCACTTAGGCACCCGCATATTCGGCGCATCAGTGCGCTCAAATTCTTCCGCTTCACTTTGAGTTGGCGTGAGGTAATACGCCGGGCCGACTTTCGGCTGTACCTTGATCTCAACGATCTCGCCGTTTACCCGGAACTCGTAATAAGTGTTATCGCCATCGTTGCGGATGGTCACCGTTTCACCGGCAGGATCAGCGGCCATGGCGCTCACGGAGACTACAGCGGAGATCACTGCAGAGATCAGGCCCACAGCCAGAGTTTTTGGCATCTTCATGGTAGACTTCCCGTCCAATAACGTCGTTAACACCAGTGTACCTGAGAGGGCTGGTAAGCGTCAGTCTTCCTTTGATTTCAAGGCCAAACCAAGATGTCTGAGACCGCAAAACCTGTGATTCTTGTTGATGGATCGTCGTACCTGTTCCGTGCATTTCACGCGATCCCGATGCTGACCAACTCCAAAGGTCTGCACACCAACGCCATCAAAGGCGTGATCAGCATGGTGAAACGTCTGGGTAAAGATTACCCCGAGTCTCAGGTCATCGTGATTTTCGATGCCAAAGGTAAAACCTTCCGCAACGACATCTACCCGGAATACAAGACACACCGACCGCCGATGCCAGACGAGCTCCGCGAGCAGATCGAACCGATTCATAACATCATCCGCGCCATGGGCCTGCCGCTGTTAATTATCGACGGTGTTGAAGCTGACGATGTGATCGGTACCCTCGCCGCACAGGCGTTAGAACACAAACAGGACGTAATCGTATCCACCGGCGATAAAGATATGGCCCAGCTGGTGAACGAGCACGTCTCGCTGATTAACACCATGAACGACGTCTTCATGGATGTAGACGGCGTGAAAGAAAAATTCGGTGTCCCGCCAGAGCACATCATCGACTACCTCGCACTCATGGGCGATAAAGTGGATAACATTCCCGGCGTACCGAAAGTCGGTGAAAAAACCGCCGTCGGCCTGGTTGCCGGGTTAGGCTCACTTGAAGATATTTATGCCAACCTCGATAAAGTCAAAGAGCTGAGCTTCCGTGGCGCAAAAACGCTTGCCCCGAAATTGGAAGAACATAAAGATCAGGCCTTCCTGTCGAAAGAACTCGCGACTATTAAGTGCGACGTCGAACTTGAGCAAGGCCTGACCGAAATCAAAAGTACCGAACCCGATCAGGAAACTCTACTCACCCTTTTCCGCGATATGGAATTCAAAGCATGGATTGCCGAACTGTCGGATGAAGTGGGTGAAGAGGTCGCTGGGAAAGTCGCATCAAAAGCCGCGGCAAGTTCTGCTAGTTCTTCGGCTGCGACAACGTCTGAAAATGACGACGACGAAAATATTCCAACGCCGGAAGTATTCACGGGCAAAGGCGAATACGAGATTATTTTCGAGCAGGCCGACCTTGATCGCTGGATCGACCAATTAAAAGCCAGCGAATTATTCGCCTTCGATACCGAGACTACGTCGCTGAATTATAAAGACGCCGAAATTGTCGGCGTGTCTTTTTGTACTGAGGCAGGCAAAGCCGCCTACGTACCACTGGCCCACGACTATGCAGGCGCACCTGAACAACTCGACCGCGATGCCGTGCTCGCACAGTTAAAGCCGATCTTAGACGATAAAAATCTGAAAAAAGTCGGCCAGCATATGAAATACGATGCGCATGTATTAGCGAATTATGGCATCCAGTTAAAAGGCGTGGAATTCGATACCATGCTTGAATCCTATGTGCTGGATTCGGTCGCCACCAAGCATGACATGGACAGCCTGTCACTCAAGTACCTCGGCCATAAAACCGTAAAGTTTGAAGACATCGCAGGCAAAGGCGCCAAGCAGCTGACCTTTAACCAGATCGGCATTGAAGAAGCAGGCCCGTATGCCGCTGAAGACGCCGACATCACGCTGCGCCTGCATCAGATGCTGTGGCCGCAGCTGGCTGCCCGTAAAGCGCAATCCAAAGTCTTTAAAGACATCGAAATGCCGGTCATGCCGGTGCTGTTCGAAATGGAAGAAAACGGCGCCTTAATCGACGCAGAAAAGCTCCACGAGCAAAGCGCTCAGATTGAACAGCGCCTGCAGGAATTAGAACGTGCCGCCCACGACAGTGCGGGCCAGGTATTTAACCTCGGCTCGCCAAAACAGTTAGCGGAAATCCTGTTTGAAAAACAAGGCCTTCCGATCATCAAAAAGACGCCAAAAGGCGCACCATCAACGGCGGAAGAAGTGCTTCAGGAACTGGCAGAAGAATACGAACTGCCACGACTGATTTTAGAAAACCGTGGTCTGGCCAAACTAAAAAGCACCTACACCGATAAGCTGCCATTGATGATGAACAGCAAAACCGGTCGGGTGCATACCTCTTACCATCAGGCGGTGGCAGCCACCGGGCGTTTATCGTCGACTGACCCGAACTTGCAGAATATTCCGATCCGTTCAGAAGAAGGCCGCAAGATCCGTCAGGCGTTTATTGCCCCGAAAGGCTACAAACTGGTCGCGGCTGATTACAGCCAGATTGAACTGCGTATTATGGCGCACCTATCAGGTGACCAAGGCTTAGTCAGCGCCTTCGCGGAAGACCGCGACGTTCACCGCGCGACGGCCGCCGAAGTCTTTGGCGAAACCGAAGCCGACGTCACCGACAACCAACGCCGCAGCGCCAAAGCGATTAACTTCGGTCTGATTTACGGCATGTCCGCCTTTGGCCTAGCGAAGCAGCTTGGCATTGCCCGTGGCGAAGCCCAGGACTACGTGAATAAATACTTCGAGCGTTACCCAGGCGTGCGTGAATACATGGACAACACCCGCGAACAGGCCAAAGAACAGGGCTACGTTGAAACCCTCTACGGCCGCCGCCTGTACCTGCCGGATATCCGTTCTTCTAACGGCCAGCGCCGCCAGCACGCAGAGCGCACCGCGATCAACGCACCGATGCAAGGCACCGCTGCCGACATCATTAAACGGGCCATGATTCGTGTGCATGAATGGCTGCCAGCGTCAGGCTACGACGCCAAACTGCTGATGCAGGTACACGATGAATTAATTCTTGAAGTGCGCGAAGATCAGGCCGAAACCTTTGCGGTAGAACTGAAAACCCAGATGCAATGCGCAGCAGCGTTAGACGTACCACTCATTGTGGATGTGGGTATTGGGGATAACTGGGAACAGGCGCATTAAGCGCCTGTTTTTTTCACAGAAAAATCTTCGCTAAATTTTCTTCAAATACAACGCCACCAAGATTTTCTTTGACAGCAATATCTCTGAACTCAGCGCTGCACATTAGAAAACTATTATGTGCAAACCCTGGTTTAAACAATGCCTTGCCAGATATTTTTTCGGATTTCAGAGTAAGTGATGTAGGAATATGAAGAGAGTCTTCTGAATCTATCTGAAACTTAGATTGTTCAGCATCAATAGAATCGCCGCCGATACTATCGAGACAGTTAAAAAGCCAGAAACCATCTTCCAGCGGTAAAAACTCTCCAGCACCGGATAAAAGACTCTCTAGCGCTGATTTAGCTTTAGAGCTGAGCACCAAACACGAATAGTTCCAGACAGAAATATCGGGGGCTTGGTTTGTCTTTGTATCAGATTCGAATGCCACTGAAACTGGCTTCCAATCATTGTTTAAACGATCAAGGAGTGTTTCATTTTTTTGTGCAAACCATACTTTGACACCGTCGAACTGCTTTCGCATCGCTCTGAAATCTACAAAAGCCTCATGATAACTTTTTACGTTATTCAGCAAGCGAAAGGTTGTCATAGGGTTCGTTCCATTTTCCTTTAGGGAGCATTACTTCTTCTGGAAAGCTAGCATGTAAAAGATCACTACGTGTTGCTAATAAGCGTGAGCGCATAACCTGCTCACTGAACACACCGGCAAATCGGATGTTTAACCAAGCGTAATAATTATGGCGATGAATACGGCTATGAGGCACAGCTTTCGGGTATGGCTGCTGTCCTGCGTATTTCGTTCGGGAAGGTAACCAACAACCGTTATGCGCATCATCAATGCCAATCTGGAGTTCAGCAAGTAGTGCCCGTAATTGCCAAGACCGTGTATCACCGCCGGCAATAATAGCATGCGCATGCCAATAGGGGCTCGGTCTCGCAAAGCCTTCCGCCCGCATATGATCTCCCAATTTCAGGGAACAGTGCTTTTCATCCTCGAGCTCATCAACGTCTTTCGCCTGACATTCCTGGCGGTATTGCGCAAGACCTGCTTGCACCTGTGCAACCGCTTGAATACGACCACGCTCATGCTGCACGAAACGGCGCCAACGATCAGGATCTTCTTTCAATTTGATATTCTGAGCTAACCGAGCCTTGTAACCATTTAAGGCACGCTCTAACGAAGTCTGAAGCGCGTATGGCACGTCTTTTTGCGGTTCCATCCTAAATTCTTCCTAGATGCTCATCCATTAATGTTGGACGATGCCAACACGAAACCACTGCAATCATATGACCCCCCTCTGCATCTATCAAATAAATGGTGTCATTGATCCTTCGGACTGCCAATTCGTCCTTTATACTGCGCGATAGAACGACCTAAGTGCGCGGAGTTGTTTGCTGAACGCAGCAAATGTACCGTTTCCATCAGGCTGCTGTAATCATGGAGAGACATCACCACCACGACGCCTTCACCAGAGCCATTGATAACGATGGGCTCTGCGTCGTTAACAACCTGATCAAGTACGTTATTAAAATTGTCTCTCGCTTCGGTAAACGGGATTGTTTTCATAGGCCATCCGCTGATCGGTTAATCATTTGCGCTATTTTTTAGTGTTCTGCCGGTATCTCACTCGTCGTGTTCTGCCTACCCAGCACTCGCATGATCTCTACGTAGCCATTATTGATCTGATAGTAGATGCTATCCGCACCACATACGCAGCGCCGATAGCCCAACCGGACATGATCAACCATTGGGTAGGTTAATGGATTCTCTGCAATGGACTCGAATCTTCCAATCAATGCGTTGTAATACTTCTCGGCCTGAGCGTCGCCAAACTCCCGAACGCCAAACCAGTAAATCCGCGCAAGATCCATCTTCGCTTGTTTACTTATTTTATAGGTCATCCCGTCCTAATCCGTTTTTGATTTCCTGCAGTATCTCTGCCGGTGTCTGATCTGTGAAGCCGCTGCGTTCACCTTCAACAAGGCGCGCCCGAATCCACTCAACTTCCCGTTGGGCTTCCTGTTCTCTGAGCTGACGCTCACGAATCAGCTCGCGCAGCACTTCGCTTTCGTTGCCGTAATGCCCGGCACTGATCTGGGCTTTGAGCCAGGCATCCTGCTGATCGGTGACGGTAATGCTCTTTTTGACCATGGCCATAAAAAGGTTACTCCAATACTCTTTTATACTACTTAGTAGGATAATAGCGGTGACTTGATCGACGGGTCAATTGGCTGCAAACTAACCAAATCAAACGATTCGCATGGTTTGAACGATATGAACAAGATGACTGCCAATCAGGCAAAAACGCATTTCGGCGAGTTACTATTACAGAGTCAGCGGGAGCCGGTGCAGATCACCAAAAATGGCAAGCCAGCGGCAGTGGTGCTTTCGGCGGAAGATTACGCCTCGAATGAAGAACTGAAACTGCAGCTACTGCAATTGAGAGCGGTACAGGCAGAAAAAGACGTAGCGTCTGGCCTGACGACCGATGGCGATGCCTTCCTGAGCGAGTTAACGCAACAGGATTGACCCCTGCTCCCTACTCCCTACTGAAACGCTATGACTCATTACTCGCTCACGAATGCTGCTCAGGCAGACTTACACCAACTCAAGGTTTACTCAGATGAGCGCTGGGGAGTGCCTCATACGCGCGAATATCTGATGGCGTTGCGCACCAGCTTACAGACGCTCGCAGAGAATCCCGGAATAGGCAAACACCGCCCGGAGGTCAGTGCTTCAAGCTACAGTTTTCCGTTTCGTAGCCATGTGATTTATTACCTCAGCGCCGAAGCTGGGATCACGATATTTGCGGTGTTGCACAAACGGATGGTACCCGAAAAACATCTGAGGCCTGAAATCTGAGGTCTGCTGAGCTGGGCGCTTCTGGACTGGGCGCCCCTCAAGAGAAGCGCCCAATATTACTCAGCTGATCTGCGGAATAATCTCTTCCATCATGCGCTCGGCGTTGGCGGCAATGGTCAAGGCCGGGTTAGCCGAGCCGCTAGAGCCAGGAATCGCTGCGCCGTCGACCACGAACAAACCTTCTACCCCGTAGACTTTACCACTGAGGTCACAGGCACTGCCCATGGCAACACCACCAAGCGGATGCCAGGTGCCGAACCAACCTGCTTCGTTGATCTTACCGCCACCGCTCTGCACCATTTTTTCCATGGTGTGCACGAGGGCGTTGTGGGAGTTCTCGTTAGCGTCACGATCCCAGTTGAGTTTTATCTTGTCAGTCCAGCGGTTATAGGTCACGCGGGAGCTTTCGTCTGACACCACCATGCCCATCTGTAACTGAGTAAATTCCTTTGCAACTGATGTCGGCGAGTGCATGTAGCCAGTGATCTTATATGGGTTTTCGGTATCGAAGGCCGCAATAGATGGTGGCCCACCCTGAATCGGTGCAGTCGAAGTGTTGATGTCGTTACGGCCCATCAGTTCATCACCGTTGGTACCCCACTCCGCACCGACCTGATCGTTCAGGCCCGGAATATCGCCACGTTCTTTTGCGCGCAGCAGCAGACGTGTGGTGTGCAGCGAACCTGCGCCCATGAAGAGATAGTCACACTCAATTACGTGCTTACCGGTGATTTTGCCTTTTTCGTCCAGCATGTCGCAGGTAACGCGATAGCCACCGCCACTGTTGGCGTGAATATCGGTCACAAGATGCTGCGGACTAATGGTGACGTTACCTGTCGCTTCGGCATCGACCAGATAGTTGCGGTCGAGAGTGTTTTTCGCGCCGCTGTTGCAGCCGAATACGTATTCGCCGACAGAGGCATACCGTGGTTTGGTGCCGTTAAGTTCTTCGCGGATGACATCCCAGTCAAAGCTGACGTGGCTACGCACAACTTCAAGGCCCGCATCTTCAGCGCTCTTAATGAATTCACGCTTGGCGGTGTAGTTCGGGTGATTCAGTACGTCGTCCGGAATTGGCCCGCCGCTGATGCGACTGAGCACGCGCGGATAGTAGATCTGATCCATGTCTGTGTAAGACAGAAACGGCATGGCATCTTCAAAGGCTTCGCGCTTGGGCTGCAGCAGTACGCCGCCATACACCACGGAGCCACCGCCTAAACAGGCGCCACATCCCACCGCGATGGATGAATCAACAAAGTATTCCACCATACCCATGGAGCCCGGTATCAGTGAGCTTGGGTTGGTCCAGAGTACTGTGTCGTTGATCTTCAGAGTCGAGCCAGTTTCTGCCAGCGTTGGGTAGCTCCCTTCACCTTCGTATTTCCAGTGTTTGCCACGCTCGAGCAGCATGGTCTGAATGCCCGCTTCGGCCAGGCGCAATGTGGCAACTGAGCCACCAAATCCGGAGCCGATCACCAGCGCTTTGGTCTGCGAACGAGTTGTTCTGGTAAACCAGCCTGCATTGGCTGTTGGAGCAGTTGAGGCTGCAGCAGCGACACCCGCCGCGGCTGAGCTTTGTATGAACTTACGTCGATTCATCTTGGCCATTTTTATTCTTCTTTTTAGTTTTTCTGTGTACGAACGGTGCAATAGAGTTTCCACAGTTAGCCTGCTACGCGCAGATTACCCGCGCAATACGGGTGTGTAGCATCGGCTCGAATAGACCAAGAATTTGGAGGAACATGAGAAAAAGGGATAAAAAAAGGCCCGGCAGCCATTGGGGGAAACTGTCGGGCCAACTTCGGATCATTGGGGGAAGTACCGAAGGAAAAAGAACTACCCTTCGCGTTCAAGTGACCTCAATCACACTTAATCGCAGGAGGAATATTTTAACTATAGACCCTATTTTCAATTTTGCCGTGCGATCCATCACGTTTTAAGACAGATTTGTCATTATGTCTGTCTTTTAGCTTCATTCTGGCTATATCAGGTGTTCAACAACCCTGAAATGAATAATTTAACCGATACTTGGCCATATAAGACCGTTCTTACGACCTGTCTGGCCCGAAGAATCGTATACGTGAGCCCTGGCATAAGTGAGACTGGTCTGCCACGTAACACCACACTACAAAAATAAATATGGTGACGAAATGAAGCCTATCAATACCATGCGCTCTGCTCTTGCGGTCACGATGACTGCACTGGCGTCGGTCAGCTACGCTGACGAGCTGTGTAACCCAACCTCTCTGAATACCTGTGCTTTGCCATTCCCTTCGACTTACTGGATGGAAGACGATGCAATGAGCCCAACAGGTAAGACCATCCAGGTCTCCAACGCCATGATCCGTCCAGAGATACTGGCTCAGTTGCCAGCGGATGAAGGATTTACTCCGGAAGGTATCTTTAATGGCGCCAGTGGTTTTTCCGCTGCCAGTGCCGCTGTTTTCGAGTTTAACAGTGCGCCAGATGCGGCCTCTCTGCCTGAGAATGGTGGCGCTGCCGTCGTCGCCATCGATCTGACTACCGGTAGTCAGGTTCCGGTTCGTGCCGTCATCAGTGAGTACTCACAATCCGATAAAGTGAATGGCACCGCACATGTGGTTGAGGTTTATCCTCAGTCTCGCTGGGAATACGGGCACGAAATCGTAGTGGCGATCACGACAGATCTGGATCTGGAGTCACCAGAAGCAGGCCTGGTATCGAAGATTTTATCTGGCACTGCAGATCAACGTGCCTATACACAGGATCTGATCTCCACTCTGACGGCCAACGGTGTAAATCCGTTGAGCGTACGTAACGCCACCCGCTTTCTGGTTCGCGATCGCGCCGAAGTGATCGAGCCAGTATTCAACGCCGTTGCTGACGTTCGTGATCGCGAACACCCAGTACGTAACCTCGACGTGACTTACAACTACACCAACCGTGACGTTGCCGCTCGCGTTGAAGGTGAAGTTCTGGTTTACAACTATCGTATGAAAAACGGTACGAGCAACGTGGATTACGACGCTGAGCCTATGGAACAGTGGGTTGAATTCCGCCTGACGCTGCCTGCAGCGTCGCGCGATGGTGCTGCTCCGGTTGCTTTTTATGCGCATGGTCTGGGCGCTAACAAAGAAAGTGATGGCGTGGTATCTACCATGAACGCTGAAATCGGCGTTGCCACCTTCTCAATTGGATTTCCAAACCACGGCGCGCGTGGCGATGCGGATGGTGGCTACGTGTTGGCGAACGTCAGCACCGATAAGCTGGGTATCCCGGTGGGTATGATTAACCAGAACGCGATCGACTTCGCATCAGCTCATCGTGCACTGGAAACCACTCTGGCGGACATTGATGTAGTTGGCAAGAAAAGCTGGCGCAGCTGGTACGGTAACAAAGCCGACGGTGTTGCTGACATAGACTCCACTCAGGTCATGATGCAAGGTACTTCACTCGGCGGCGTACTGGGTTCAACCTACGGCGCAGTCAGCCCGACCATTAAAGGTGGCGTGTACCATGTGACGGGTGTAGGTGTAACCAGCATTCTGGCTAACTCGATCCTATGGGTTCCTATGTTCTCGAGTCTGGTACCTTCTGAAGCCAACGGTGCAGAGGCCATTATGCTGCGTGGTGCAATTCAGCAAACCCTCGACCACGGTGACTCGATCAACTACATCGATATGTTCCGTCATCCACAGCTTGGTAATGAGGCTCGTCCTCTGATGCTGACTAACGGTGCTGGCGACACGATCGTACCGAACTCAAGCAGTGTTGCTGCCGCTAACCTGGCTGACCTGCCAATTGTTGGCGAGCCGTTGTTCGATATGCCGGATGTTCGTGTTGAGAGTGACTTTGACGAGGACGGCTATGGTATCCGCCACTACAAGCCGGTTGTTGGAACCGTCCCTCTGATCTGGGAGGGTGAATTCGCTGAAGAAGCATCCCATGCCTCTGCGCACCTGATTTTTGCTCGCGCTTCGGATCGCCCTGATCAACAGGACTTCATCAAACGCTTTATCTTTAAAGACTGACGACTGAACCGTAAAAAAGGAGGCAACAGCCTCCTTTATTTACGAAATACTAAAAAATTTACTCATTCCTGAGCAATAAACGGTGCATCCAGCCACTGAGTCAGTTTGCTCTGTAGATCACCTAACCCCTCACGGTTATGGCTTGAGAAGGTCTGGACCGTAACAAGGTCGCCCAGATCAGCAACGGCCTTTTTAACTTTTAACAACGTCGTTTTCGCAGGCCCACGCTTAAGCTTATCTGACTTAGTCAGCAAGATATGAACAGGCATACCGGCTTCTGCAGCCCAGTCGAGCATAGCGTTGTCGAAGTCTTTGAGAGGGTGGCGGATGTCCATCAGGAGAACCAGCCCGCACAGCGCCTGACGGCGATTCAGGTAGGTTTCGAGCTCTTTCTGCCACTCGTTTTTCTTATCGACCGGTACTTTTGCATAGCCATAGCCTGGCAAATCGACCAGTGCCAGCTTACTTTCCCCAAGCCGGAAGAAGTTGATCAGTTGAGTTCGACCGGGAGTTTTACTGGTGCGAGCCAGCTTCTTATTCGCCGTTAATGTATTGAGCGCACTGGATTTACCGGCGTTAGAACGCCCGGCAAAAGCCACCTCACGGATGATGTCCGTCGGGCACTGGCTCAATTTAGCGGCGCTCTTTTCGAACTCGGCGTTGGTGTAAATCAAGGTTTCCTGAGCTGACATAAGGTATTGGTAATGACCGTCCGGAAAATAATGGTATATAATGAGCGCCCTTCAGCGCAGATCCTATTCTATCATAGAGGGATAATTCTGAAGTGGTGTGTTTGTCGGAAACCTGTGGCTATAACTAAAGAGAGAGATCAGACCATGAAAAAACTGACACTACTCGCGGCCCTGACCGCCACTTTGAGCGCCAACGTGCAGGCGTTTGATGTTGAAACCAAATACACTCAGGCCTGTGCAGCCTGCCACACTATGGCAGTCGCTGGTGCACCTAAAGCGTTCGACGCTGAAGCATGGGCGCCGCGCCTTGAGAAAGGCATGGACACTCTTGTACAGAGCGTGACAAACGGCCTGAATGCGATGCCTCCACGAGGTCTCTGCATGGATTGTACTGCTGATCAGTACAAGGCTTTGATCGAATATATGTCAACGCCGAAATAATCGTACAAGTAACTAAGAACTATATCTGAAACTGGACCTGATGATGAAAAACCTGTTGATTAGCCTCATTCTGTCTGCCGGCCTCGTAACCGTCGCCCACGCGGGTGATGCAGAAGCTGGTAAAGCGAAATCTGCTACCTGTGCAGCCTGCCACGGTGCTGACGGTAACAGCATGGCGCCGACCTTCCCTAAAATCGCTGGCCAGGGAGAGCGCTACCTGATCAAACAGATCACTGACATCCGTGACGGTAATCGTCAGGCTCCAGCCATGATGCCTTTCGTAACCGGCCTGTCGGATGAGGACATCGCCGATCTGGCTGCTTACTTCACTGAGCAGGTACCCACAGCTGGCGGTGCTAAAGAAGAACTTGCCGAACTGGGTGAGCGCATCTACCGCGGCGGTATCGAAGAGAAGAACGTCCCAGCATGTCTGGCATGCCATGGCCCCTCGGGTAAAGGTGTTGAAGCGGCTGGCTTCCCACGTCTTGCGGGTCAACATGATGTTTACACTTCTATGCAGCTGACCGCGTTCAGCAACGGCGAGCGTACCAACGACGGTGACAGCAAAATGATGCGTGATATCGCATATCGCCTGCATGCCAAAGAAATCGAAGCGGTTTCTTCTTACATCCAGGGTCTGCGTTAAGCAGCACTGAGAAGAAGGTGGCCCTGGCCACCTTTTTTTATGCCTGCGTTTTCTGCTGTGCAATTCAGATTGACAGAGCTTTGCACAGCCAGTCTGGTCGTGCGGGGCCTTTCTGGGCAAAATATAAACTATCTAACATAATTAAACGGGAGCGATGATGCTTTCTTCTTTCAAGAAATGGATGGCAGCAGCCTTAGTAACAGTCGCATCTGTCGCGTCGGCGGCAGATTATGAAGCTGGTAAGCACTACCGTGTACTGGAAAATCCAGTCGCAGTCATGCAAGACGGACAGATTCACGTCGAAGAAGCTTTCTGGTATGGCTGTTCACACTGTTTCAGCCTCGAGTCTGTCATCGTTCCGTGGAAAAAGACTCTGGCGAAAGACGTGACCTTCTCACGTGTCCCGGCTATGTTTGGTCGCGCCTGGGTGGTTCATGCTCAGCTCTATTACACTGCTGATGCCTTGGGTGTGCTTGATCAGGTACACGGCGATATCTTCAATGCCATCCACCTTCAGAAAGTACGCCTTCTGACCAAAGAAGAGCAACGCGACTTTCTGATGACGAAAGCGGATGTTTCTGCGGAAGACTTTGATAAAGCATACGAGTCATTCGCCGTGCGCTCAAAAATGACCCGTGGCGACAAGCGTGTTCGCGCATTTGAGATCAGCGGCGTGCCTACTCTGATTGTTAACGGTCAGTACATCGTCGATGCCAGCAGTGCCGGCAGTCAGGAAGATATGGTTAAAGTTGTCGACTACCTGATCGAACAGGAACGCAACCGCTAAGCGGCCGTGCCTGAATTAACCTCTCTAAGGGCGTTCACAGAGCTTCCCTGCTCCCCAGAACGCCTAAGACTACTCACCTTCAATATGCAGGTCGGTATCCGCACTGGCGGATATCATCACTACCTCCTGCGCAGCTGGCAACACCTTCTTCCTTTCCAGGCCCGTGAATCGGCGTTAGATAACATCGCAGATCTGGTCCGGCCTTTTGACCTGGTTGCCTTGCAGGAAGCCGACGGAGGCAGTTGGCGCAGCGGCCGGAAAAATCAGATTCAGTGCATCGCAGAACTCGCGGGGTTCGATCACTGGCATCACCAGGTGAACCGTAATCTTGGGCGGTTCGCCCAGCACTCTAATGGCGTACTCTGCCGCAACCGCGCTTTCAGTATTGAGCGCCACCCTCTCCCTGGCTTACCCGGCCGAGGCATGATGATTCTTCGTTACGGTGACCCTGAAGACCCGCTGGTAGTCGCAGTTACTCACCTGGCTTTGCGCAAGCAAACGCAGTTCAGTCAGATCCGCTACCTGGTTGATGTGCTCGCTGATGCGCGCAAAGTCGTCATCATGGGAGACCTGAATCAGGAAAGCGAATGGCTCCTTCAGCAAAGCCCACTGAAAGGACTGAACCTGCACCCTGTTGCCGATGAACTCCCGACCTACCCCAGCTGGCAACCCGCGCGCGGGATTGACCATATTCTTGTCAGCGATAGCATCCCATTGCACCGCATTGCGGTTATTGACCACCCGCAGTCAGATCACCTCCCGGTAGCCGCAGAAATAGAGCTATAAAAGTCTGGATCTACCCAGCGGACTGTCCAATCGCGACTATACTCAGAACACAATCATCTGAGAATCGTCTTCGGGAAGTAACATGGCGGTAACAAAGCAGGGACCCTCCGATCTTCAATGGAGGGATAAGTACCTCGCCCTCAACGAAAAATACGACAAGCTTAAGCTTCAGGTAGGCACTCGCAACGAACAGTTGCGGCGTGGGCTAGTGCTGGTATCCCTACTGGCAGAGGGGCAATCTGATCCTCTCGACCGGACTCTGGCAGATCTTCGCGAGTCTATGCGGGGCTCAACCAGCGACCTGAACAAAACGATGAATCTGCTCAATGGCCAGATAAAAGAATACGATCTGAGTCAGGCAGAACATTCAGCCGCACTCGCTGAGAAAATCAGCCTGATGGCTGAAAAGCTGTGTCACTGCCAGATACCCAAGACGTTAGTAAGCGAAGTGCGTGCTTTGCGCAAAGCTGCACCAGGTGCTCTCAATGACTGGCAAGGCTACTCCCACCAGCTTGAGGGGTGGGCCGGCGTCCTGTCGACGCTGGTAACCCTCGACGAGAATTCGGGCGATACCGGCAAGGGCCCTTGGTGGAAAAAGGTCTTTTCAAAAGAGAAGACTTCCACAGAAGCCGCTGAACAGTCCGAGCTTCCTGAAGCAGCCATCACTGCCGATGATACCAGCGGCAGTGACGAGCCAGCAGAACCCGGCTTCTCGACGATTGCACGAGAAGTCGCCAGCGCACTGAATGGGCTGATATCACGGCTGGTCGTACCAGAGCGACTGCGCCAACGCTCTGACGAGCTACAGAAACGCCTTGATGACGGTTTGCACTGGTATGAATTTGTCAGCCTACTGGAAGATACCTCCCAGTTCCTGCTCGACTGCCTTGGCTCCGGGCAAGAGGAATTCGAGCGATTTCTTCATAGCCTGGATCAGCGCCTGCAAGCTATTCAGACCATGGTATCAGACGCCAATTCTGGGCAGACTGACCGTGAAGATGCCCGCACAAACCTCGAAACCATGGTCAGGGATCAGATTGATGACATCCGCGGCGTGGTAAACGGTCTCGGTGATATTGGTGAGCTGGGCTCCAGCGTAAGAGAGCATCTGACCACCATCGTCCGGGCGATGGAGCACTATCAGGAAGTCGAATCACAGCGTGAAGCGAGACTGGCAGAGCAGCTTGAAGTCCTGCAGAACCGGCTTACAGAGATGGAGGCAGAAGCGTCTCAGGCACGCCAGATTATTGAAGACCAGAAGAAACGTGCGACGCTGGATCACCTTACAGGCTTACCAAACCGTGCTGCTTATGAAGTGCAACTTGGCGAAGAACTGATGAAACGCAGCCGCGGTGGCAGGTCGTTGTCATTCATTATCTGTGATGTTGACCACTTCAAACAGATTAATGACAACTACGGCCACATCGCTGGAGACAAGGTACTGCAACTGATCGCCAGCACGCTCAAGAAGAACCTGCGGGAGACGGACTTTATCGCACGCTATGGCGGTGAGGAGTTTGTCATTCTGCTGCCCGGTACTCCGGCAGATGCCGCGGCCGGGGTCGCAGAAAAGCTACGGGCCAGCATCGAAGCCTGCCCATTTAATTTCCGTGGTGAACGTGTGTCCATAACCATGTCATTTGGCATCAGTGAGTTTCGAGCGCTGGAGTCCACTGAAATGGTCTTCGAGCGAGCAGATAAAGCCCTCTATCAGGCCAAAAAGTCGGGCCGCAACCGCGCGGTGATCGCCTGAAAGCAAAAGCCATAATGAAGGTGCAACTTTGCCAGCCCAGCAGGCATCAGATATAGTTCGCCGCTGGAATTCTGGAAGGTTTAAGTGTCATGTGTGGAATCGTTGGTGCCGTCGCACAACGCGATATTGTTGAAGTTCTGCTAGAAGGTTTACGTCGCCTTGAGTACCGCGGGTACGACTCAGCAGGTGTTGCTGTCATCAATGATTCCCAGAATCTCCGGCGCGTCCGCCGCATGGGAAAAGTAAAAACTCTGGCAGATGCCATCGCCGAGTCGCCGACGCCCGGCGGTACGGGAATCGCCCATACCCGCTGGGCCACTCACGGAGAACCTTCCGAAGATAACGCCCACCCCCATGTATCCGGTGATATCGCCGTTGTTCACAACGGCATCATTGAGAATCACGAAAAGCTGCGTGAAGAGCTTCAGGATCAGGGTTACACCTTTACCTCCCAGACAGACACCGAAGTCATCGCTCACCTCGTCGAGCGTGAACTGCGCGACTCAACCAGCCTGCTGAATGCGGTCATGGCGGCCCGATCACTGCTCGAAGGCGCTTACGGCATGGTGGTAATTAACCGCACAGACCCTGAGCGTATGGTGGTTGCCCGTTCAGGTTCGCCACTGGTGGTAGGACACGGCATTGGCGAAAACTTCATTGCCTCGGATCAGTTGGCCCTGCTTCCGGTTACCCGTAAGTTCTCCTATCTGGAAGAAGGTGATGTTGCAGAAATTACCCGTACAGAAATCCGCATTTTTGATGCAGGTAACGAACCTGCAACCCGCGAAGCTCATGAGTCCGACGTAGAGCACGATGCGGGCGACAAAGGTGAATTCCGCCATCACATGATGAAGGAAATTTACGAACAGCCAGTTGCGATCGCGAATACTCTGGAAGGCCGCTTAGTCGGCGGGAAGCTCAACCTCGAGTCCCTCGGTGACCTGAGCAACATTGATCAGGTTCAGATTATTGCCTGTGGCACCAGCTACCACGCTGGTATGACTGCCCGCTACTGGATCGAAGAACTGGCAGGCATCGCCTGTAACGTCGAAATTGCCTCAGAATTCCGCTACCGGAAATCGGTTGTGCGCCCTAACAGCCTGTTGGTTACCATCTCACAAAGCGGTGAAACAGCCGATACTCTGGCCGCGCTGCGACTCGCAAAAGAAACCGGCTATGACCGCACGATTACCATCTGTAATGTGCCCGGTTCCTCCCTGGTCCGCGAGTCTGATATGGCTCTGCTTACCCGGGCAGGCGCTGAAATAGGTGTAGCTTCGACCAAAGCCTTCACCACCCAGCTGACTGCACTGATGTTGCTGACAGCGGGTCTCGGACGCGCAAACGGCATGAGCAAGGAAAGTGAGAGCCGCATCGCCGAAGCCCTGCTTAAGCTGCCTGCACTGATTGAGAAAGCCATCGGTATGGACGGCGCTATTAAAGATCTCGCCGAACATTTTGCCGAAAAACACCATGCGCTGTTTCTTGGCCGCGGCGACCAGTATCCGATCGCTATGGAAGGCGCCCTGAAGCTAAAAGAGATCAGTTATATCCACGCCGAAGCTTATGCGGCCGGCGAGCTGAAGCATGGCCCTCTGGCACTGATTGATTCAGAAATGCCCATCATTGTTGTGGCACCCAACAACGAACTGATCGAAAAACTGAAGTCGAACATTGAAGAAGTTCGTGCCCGCGGTGGTGAACTGTTTGTTTTTGCCGATGAGAAACTCAGCATCAGACCAGAAAGTAATATGAAGGTTATGAGCGTGCCGCATTGCGATGACATTATCGCCCCTGTCCTCTACACATTACCGCTGCAGCTGTTGAGCTATCACGTCGCCGTCATTAAAGGCACCGACGTTGACCAACCGCGAAACCTGGCGAAATCTGTCACAGTGGAGTGATCCGGGAAGCTCTGGCTGCTCAGAATTCCCAGTTCAGCTCTGTGCTGAACCGAAACTGCTGGTAGTCGGCCACGGCCAGATTCGAGCGATACACATCACGGCCCACTTGACCGTGCAATGAGAAGCCCTTGCCGAGAGGCCAGTCAACGCCGGCCTCAACCCGAAAACGGTTATCCTGCCGGCGCTCACCGATATCCTGCCAGACAGATTCATACTCACGTACCTCCCAACTTCCCTGCAGGCGATAGGCGGTATCACGTGGGCGGAACTTCCAACGCAGACGAGCATTGAACGACTCATACCCATATGGTGCTACCCTTGTGTCCTCGTTGCGGTAAATAGTGCGCAGCGACAGATAATTTCGTGTCCTGCTTAACAGCCAGTATAAGTTTGCTCGAGCACCGAGCTGTTTTGCATCGCGCTCAGGATAAAGCATAAAACGCTTGTCCCCGATATCCAGTTGTGCGCGCACATAGAACTTCCGGGTGAAGAAATACCCCAGAGCCGGACTTAAACGACGAATCTGCATAAATGGCTTTCCCTGAAGGTCTGCACGGGCCATCAACACAACCATGTCCGACGTGTAATCTCCGCGATTCACGCCGACTCTGATGAACCCAGTGTGCAAATCGGTATCGAACTCAACCGCCTGCTGCCACCGGGTGGCGCTGTAATCATAGCGAGCCTGCCAATCGACGGGACTGCTGGAATCAGACTCCCAGCCGATATAGGCGCCCGCACCCCATGCCCAGTCACCCGAATTCTGCGTGGTGGTATCGGCTTCGGGCAGGATATTGCTGTCATACTCCGCCTGCACGGAGGCTCCGAACTCCGGAGAGGCCATGGCATCACCACCCTGAACCAAGGCCAGAACGCAGAAAAAGACAGCCACTGATGCGACTGTCTTTATGTTGTGGCTGATGACTGTACTTTTCACCTCAGAAGCGGCCTCTCATATCAGTCGTCGTCATCTTCGGAGTCATCGTCCTCTTCACTATCCTCGTGGTCATCATCCTCATGATCGTCGTATTCATGATCCTCTCCGGCCTCACTGGCAACAATGACGCTTCCGTCGTAGCTACCCTCCACTTCAAAGTAGGTGCCGGTCTGCAGAGATGCCAGGTCAATCTGACTCAGTGACGACATATCCACCGTAATTCCGAGCATGGTGACAGTCCCAGCAGCTACATCAACGGCAGTCACGGGCGCGGTGATTTTCACCTCTGTATCATCCTCTTCGCGCTCAAGCTTCAGGGCGCGGTATGTGCCATCGGCTTCTATGGTCAGGAGGACTTCAACGTAATCACCCACAGCGACTGAGCTGAGGTTGAAGTAATACTCTTCGTCACGTTCATCCCTGACCCTTGTCGAGGTATTCACGACAGCCTCAACACCCATCACCGAAATCGTACCATCGCCCACTGCCGTAACTGGTCCTTCCAGCTCAAGCTTTACAGCAGCCTCGAAGTCAATTTCAGCGGCGACCAGTGCACCATCCGCATTAAATGAACCTTCTACTTTCACTTTAGCATTCAGCGCCAGATCGGAGACCGAACCATCGTCGAAGCGGGTTGACGAGTTAAACACAACGCTGGTGCCATTCACCGTCATGGTTCCGGCCGCGGCATCGAGATCCGAGACAGCACCGTATACTTTAATTTCGCCGTCATGATCATGGTGCATGTCTTCCTGCTCGACCTTGCTGGCGACGAGAACGCCGGCCTCCAGTTCACCTTCTACCTCAACAAGCATGCCGTTCGCCAGGGCGGCATCATCAAGTTCAAGCGTCGCAACGCTGCTGTAATCGATGGTCAGGCCGCCAATGGCGAATGTCATGGCCGTATCATCAAGCCCACTGATATTTCCGCGCAACTCAATTTCAGTGCTGTCCTCCAGCTCAATAAACGACGCCAGCACACTGCCATCGCCGCTGCGTGAACCACTGACTTCAATGTATTGACCAACCGCCATGGTATCGAGGTTTGTGCCACTGAAGACGGTCATAGCGTCTGTGGTAATTGTCTGACCAAGAACCACCAGGGTGCCGGCTGCCAGGTCGATGGACTCTACCGGACCACGGATATCGGCCTCATAGCTGATGCGGCTGGCAACACCTTCACTGCCATCGTCAGAACCCTCAACAATAACCCGCTGGCCAACGCGCAGTTCGCTTTCGACACCGGAGCGGTCGTTTATTTCAAATTCGGTATTACTGCTTTCATAGTGAACGCCGTCAACAATGACACTGCCGAAACCATCGACGGTACCGACCACAGTCCGGTCCTCTGCAGCACTGCTGCCAGATGATGAAGAACCACCACTGCCGCACGCGACAAGAAGAACCGAAGATGAAAGCAGTAGCGCTGGAAAGACGATTTTGTTTTTCATGACATTACCTCGTTAAGCTGAGTCTTCAGAACAATGGCTGCACCCGAGCACACCCATGTTGTTCCGTTATCTGGTTTAACGAGCTATCCGGAGATTTATTCCCCGCTCGAGGTCATTATTTTGTCAATGTTGAGTAAGCCGAACCCAAAGGTGTCATCGAAACCCGGTTCACCGAGGTCAATTGCCGAGTCTTCGTACTGCTGAACACTGTGCCCCTGAGCCAGAACTGCACTGGCGAGTGCAGAGGCAACCGATGTTCCGTCTTTGATCGCAAATCGCTGATCCGGTGCCGCCAGACGAAGACCTACCCCTAAGGCAGAAAACTGCACATGTTGCCCGCGCACGGCGCGAGTGTAGACAGCCATGTCTGTATCGACCGCCGTGACTGCAATCACGCCTGGCTGCGCCGCGGGATAACGGGGAAAAGCAGCCGCACCATCATTGCCCACCGATGCCACAATGCGAATTCCGCGCAGTAACATCTGCTCAATGGCGGCGCTCAGCATACGGTTCGGAGGCCCGGACAACGAGAGATTTATCACGTCTGGCCGGACTCCAAGGAGCCAGTCCAGACCGCGTATCAGATCGGCTGCCGAGGCTACCACGGCACCTCGGGCGCTGCGCCCGAACACAACCGCATTGTAAACCTCACTCTGCTCAAGGATTCCGCAGGAGCGACTGAATACGGTGGCAATCGCGGTACCGTGACGATAATCAGGCCGGCTATCCGGCGGGATAAACATTCGTTGCTCAACAGGAGTGTCGGTAAAGCACTCGTGCAACTGATCTATCGAAGAATCCATCATGCCTATCCGGAGAGCCACCGGAGACGGACGGTCAATCCCCATATAAGATGCGGCTTCGAGAGGCAGAAGTCCTCCGTCGCTGTTTTTGGTGCCGTCACTGGCCGCTTTTCCGGCCTTCTCCACCGGGCCATCCAGTGTATACAGGTGGTTTAATTCAGCAGATGGTGGGCGGTCTTCGTCGCCGAAGGTCACCAGCAGCTGACCGAGGCTCTCCAGCTCCTCGACAGACTGGATATCCACGCCGGCATTGCGAAGTGTCTCAAGTTCTTCAGCATCAACAAGTTCAATGTACTCATCCGGCACGGACAATACCTCAAGGTCATCGAGACGCTCATCCAGCTCTGCTAGTTGATGGACGCTGTCCAAGCGCTCAGGAAGGCGCTGCTCCAGCCGCTCCATATTGTCTTCAAACCGATCCTCGAAGGCCTCCTCCAGTTCATCTTCAAAGTCATCATCTTGATCTTCGCGCTCACCGAACATATCTTCGAGGCGATCTTCAAGATCATCATCAATATCGTCGGAATGGCCGAATCTGGCCTCAAGACGATCCTCGAGTTCGTCTTCGGCTTCATCAAAGTCATCCTCTTCCCAATCGTCATCGTCGTCTCTTTCATCCAACTGATTTTCGACAGAATCCTCATGGTCCTCTTCGAAATCATCGTCGCTGGCATGGCACAGGCCGATGGACAGGATCAGATAAATAAAAAGCGTTAAGCAGGTTATACGTCGCAAAGCACACACCGGTTGGTTACTCTCTATTTACTATAACGAAGAAATTGAAAATTTATTTCCTCACATAGGGAATAAAAGGCAGGGAGTGTCGTTAATAACAATATGAAGGCACAGGAACACGAATTCCGTCAGCGCTTGCTGACCATGCTACCCAAGCTGCGACGCTACTGTAATGCGCTGACCGGGGACATGCACAGCGCTGATGATCTGCTGCAGTCCAGCGTGGAAAAGGCGCTGCGCCGGTGGCAGCAATACCAACCCGGCACTGAATTTGAGCGCTGGATGTATCGCCTGTGCCGTAATCACTGGATCGATACCATGCGAACAGAAAAAAACAGCGATGAGCTTACTGACGACCTGATGGTCACCAATGAAGGCGATAACCCGGAACAACAGGCTTTGACTCAGGCCGCTCTGGGGCAGATGCAGGTTCACTTCAACGCCTTAAGTGAGGGGTTAAGAATGGCGTTGTATCTCGTTGCTGTCGAAGGTCGCAGCTATCAGGAAGCCGCCGATATTCTGGATGTTCCTTCAGGTACGGTAATGAGTCGTTTAGCACGCGCGCGCAAGCATCTGGCCGAAGCCAGTCAACGTTGAGGTAATGACGATGAACAGAATCTCTGAGGAAACCTTATCTGCCTATATTGATGGTGAGCTCTCTTCGAATGAGCGTCTTGCGGTAGACCAGGCTCTGGCTGATTCACCAGACCTGCGGGCTGAACTGAACGCTCTTAAGTCTGCCGATGAGATAGCGCGGGCCGCATTCATTCCTGTCGATGAAGCCCCAATGCCCGCAGGGCTGGAAGCGCTTATCAGGAGCGACTCTGCAGAGCGGACAGACCCTGAAGACAACGTCGTGCCACTACCAACGCGCTCACTACAGCAGCCGCAACGCAACGTTATGCGGCCTGCAGCCATCGCCGCAAGTGTCGTCCTGTCTGCCGTACTTGTATGGCAGACAGGTCTGCAGTCACCAGCGCATCCCGCTCAACTGGCGGTCGCACCGGCACTTACCACAGAGGCATCGGGCTACGTCGAGCAAGGGGACGATTGGCGTATGGAAATCCTGGCTACCCGCGAGACGGCTGAAGGCGATATCTGCCGGGATCTTATGCTGCATACGCCGGAACATTCGACTGAATACAGCGCTTGTCTGCAATCTGACCAGTGGCAATGGCAGCAGCATCAGTCCACACCGGGCTACGTCACCGCCACTGCCGGCAAACCCGCAGGAGTGATGACAGCGGCCGAGGAAAAAAACTGGCTTGAGCGTCAGTGATCAATCCCGGGTCAGCAACGCCAACGTTGCCTGCTCATCGGCGGACAGTAAGCCATCCGGCTGCTCACTGAGTTGCTTACGCAGATTCCGGATCGTTCTGCCTTGCTCATAAGCTTTGATAATCGCCGGATGAATATAACTCTCCCGGCAGATGGCAGGCGTATTCCCTAACCGCTCTGCTACATTTTTTACCGCCCGGACGACTTCTGAGGTGGTGAGTTTTTCTTCGTCCTGAGGGCCTGCCTCAGCAAGCGCGACGGCCATCAGCAGCGTACCCGCCCAGGTGCGGAAGTCCTTTGAGGTAAAGTCTTCACCCATGATCCGGCCAATGTATTCATTCAGGTCTGTTGAGGTAAATTTCTGACGCTCACCATCCGGTAAGGTCACGTCAAACAACTCGTAGCCCGTCATCCCCTCTAGCTCATGCAGAAGATCGCAGACGGCCTCGTCTTCAATGATCCGACGCTGCTCCTGCCCCGACTTCCCCTGGTACTCAAAGACGATGGACTCGCCGTGGGATGTCATATGACGATTTCTCAGCGTCGTCAGGCCATGACTCTGATTCTGTTCGGTGTAACGTTGGCTCCCGGGCCTGAAGAACGCCTCATCCATCAAGCGCACCATGCCCGCCAGGACCGCATCCGCGTTTACCGGCCGCTGGTTGATATGTTGAGCCGTTACGCGCCGCATAGTTTCCAGCTGCTCACCAAAACGCAGAATTCGCTGAAACTTACGCTCCGCCGCTTCGGCTGCCCAATCCGGGTTGTAGATATATTGCTTACGTCCCTGCGCATCACGACCCGTCGCCAGTACTTTCGCATTTCTGTCGGTATTGATCTCAACCTCTTCCCAGGCTGGAGGAATGGCCAAAGACTTCACCCAGCGTTTCAGGCTGGCATTACGTACCGTCTCACCTGTTTCATCCTGATATGTGTAGGTTTTTCCGTGCGGTTTCCGATAGATATACGTTGCCATGGCCGTGCCTTTGAGGATTTATGGCATTCTATGCGCCTTGCCTGAAAAGGGCACGCGGGTAACAATGCCTGAGACCGAACTGTGGAAAATCCCATGTCAAAGATGACCAGACTGACCTCGCTTATTCTGACCTCCCTGCTGGTCAGCGTTTTTGCCAATGCTGAGCCGCGAGCGCAAACACCTGAAGAAGACGCGATCCCAGAGCCAGTGATCGTTCTCAGTGAACTGACCGGCAATATTATTCTGAAGAATGGCGAGTCACCCGAAACATCGCTCCAGCTGCTGATCGAGAATGAATCGGACGAAAGCTATTCCGGGGTGATAGGTTTTGCGGGTGCTGATGCTCAGGAGATCGCTATTGCGGCTGGAGAGTCGACCACCATCTCATTGCCAACATCACCGCGCCACGCAGGAAAGATCGACCAGATTCAAAAAGCTGAAGTCGACCTTTCATTACTTTTAGATAATGCACCGGCCCCGGCCATCAGCTCGGTCGATATAGATATCCAGATTCCTGAAGCCGCTTATCCGATGATCCGTTCAGAACCGCCGGCGATGGAAAAGTCAGCAGAGGAAGAGTTTCAGTACGAATATTACGCTCGCTCTCAGCAGTTACAGCCGATCAAATTCACCTATAACCCCGGCCCGGTGAACCTTCAGGTTCGTAAAACCGTATATCCGATCCCAGTAGAAACCGGGCCTGTCGAAATCAGTATCGAAGTAGTTAACCACGGCTCACAGGCCACCAGCGAACTGATTCTCAGGGATGCACTCGACGATACTGATTTCAGCGGCGCAGGCGATAACTTCACTCGTTTTGTATCTGAAGACGGCACAGAATTGATATGGGAGCGGACGCTGGAACCGCTGGCGCCCGGCGAGCGTCGCCGGATTAACTACACAGTTACGGCAAAATACGCAGTCGGCGATAAACAGCTGCCCGCAACGACCGTCATAATGGACGATGAGCTGACTGGCCTGAGTAATAAAGTCTGGCTACCGAAGTGGCATTAACACAAACATAATTTTCTCTCACGCCCCGGCTACACGTAGCAGGGGCGTTACCCCACTGTTCTGTTTTGTAGCCACCCACCAGTTACGAAACTCTTGTCGTGTTAGACAAGTCACCACGGCAACACAAATCCATACAGGTTGCTTCACTGAACATACCTCCTCCCAGCCGAGAATTTGCGTATGTTCAGACAACTCATCCCAACAGGTGCTGCGCTTGCAGCGATTTTAATCACCAGTGGCTGCTCCAGCAGTAGTGGTAATTCTGACGATCCAGACAACAGCGACGGCAGTGGAAATGTCTCACTAGAAGGTAAAGCCGCCGATGGCTACCTTGCAGGGGCACGTGTTTGCCTCGACTTAAATAATAATGCGAGCTGCGACGATGGCGAGCCGACCACGACGACCAGTGCCGGTGGTGGTTATACCCTCGAAGGTGTGACGCAGGAACAGATCGCGAATTCACCCATCGTGGTTGAAATTATCGTGGGTGAAACCATCGATGAAGATAACCCAGGTGAAACCATTGATAAGACTTACACCCTGACAGCACCCGCTGGCTCGGCGTTTGTCAGCCCGCTGACAACTATGGTGCAGAACGAAATTAAAGAAAACGGACTAAGCCCCGATGAAGCGAAAGCCAGTATCCAGGCAAGGCTTGGGACGGAACTGGACCCGACTGAAGACTATGTCGCTGGCTCCGATGACGGTACCAGTGGAGAGGAATTTCAGCGGCTGCACAAAGTTGCACAGGTCACTCGTGCTGTGATGCAGAAAAACATTGAATTGGTGAATACGGTTGTCGACGAAACCGGCGTTTCTCAGGAAGACCTGACCGCCTTAATCGTAGAACAGGTGCTTGAGGCACTGGACGATATTCAACAAGCGATTGAAACGGCAGGAGATGGTTTCAACGCCGACGGTCTGGCCAGCTCTGACGAACTACAAGGCACCCGTCTCGATCCAAGCAAGGTGGAAGAACAACTCGAAGAGCGCCGCGACCGCAGAGCAGCTACCGCCGCAAATCTGGCTGCGTTGCTGACTGATGGCGACGGCCTCAACTTCTTCGAAGCGTTTGAAGAAGAAGGCGCGCTGATGTTCGGTTATGGTAACGTGCAGGCAGACGGAGAAGGCGTCATATCTATCACGCAGTATGGCTACGATACGCTGGGCGGAAGCTGGTCAGCCATGTCAGACGAGGGAAATCAGCAACAGGATTGCCTGTTGGGTAATGGTGACTGGCGTTGTTTTGCTCAGGATAACGAGACTATTTCTACCGATGCCAATAACGTACGCATTCTACGCGGCGGTCTGAGCTTCGCTGAAGAAATCATTTCCGGCGAGCAGATCAACCTTCAGGACAAACGCATTGCTGCCTACCTTGAGCATGAATATCAGGCAGTCATTGACCCGGCAGCAACCTTCGACAGCTCCGCTCTGGGCTACCTGCTGACCTTCACACGCAGTCAGGATACGTATGAGCTGTACAAAGACAATGTAGAGTCAGTCGGCGACTGCTGGGATGGAGAGGTTATCGAGGGTAATACCTGGTCTCCGACCGATACCTGGTGCAACAACGTCTTCGTTCATACCGGAGATGGCAACCATGAAACCGATGGCGATGCAGCAACGTCTCTCTCGCAGCTGATCAGTGCAACCGCCGCAAGTAACCCACAGTATCGTGCCGACCTGGGAGGCATTGATCTGTATGGCGATGGCAATCAACACGTTGTAGAGCTGGTTTCTGGTGGCACAGCGAATCTGTATCGCCTCGAGCGAAGCAGTATGGGCGAATCGGAAAGCCTTATAGCTGCAGGCTCAACAAGCTGGCGCCTGTCGACGGTAGAAACAAAAGAAGTGCTGGTCATCGATCTACCAGCGGATATCGCACTGCGCAGTGATTACGATCGTGGCGCGATGCCTCTCCTTGCCGTCGTTGATGGCTATGTCCGTTCGGGCGAGATGATGCCAGCTGGAGGCCGTAGCGATAAGCAGTGGGTATTCAACGGAAACGCACGGGAGCAGATCAAAACAGCGTTCGACTACACCTTGCTTGAAGCGCTCGCCGCCTGTGACATTGCTGATAATGAAGACTCATCCTTCGCCGACTTCGATACCGCAGCGACAAACTGCAGTGCGGTATCTTTCACCTCAGGGGACATCGCGGGTAAATCGTTCTTCTTCGGGGACGGCGCCTTCAGCTTTACCCAGGACGGTAATGGCCTCTATCAAGGTGAAATCAATGACGGAGATTTTGTTTCTCTCGGCTTCACCTGGACCATCAACGACGACGGCTACCTCATTCTCAATACTCAACATACCGATGATGGCGTGACTCAGTACCTGAGAATGAACCTTGCCAAAGTTGAACTGAATGCTCGTCAGATCAGCGTTGTCAGCTTTGGACAGGATACTGAAGACAGCAGTGCACTCGACAGCGCAACTGGCGAGGTGAATGGAGAGGTATGGGACGTCCGCTAAAAGTGCGCTGGCAATAGCTGGTCCGACACGTCTCAGAGCCCCGGAAATGACTCCGGGGCTTTTTAGTTTTAGAAGGGGAAAGTTCGTATCAGAACAGATTCATCAGGCTATCGAGTGTATCCTGGCCTCGTTTCTTAGACTCTTCCGGGGACGTTTCTGATTTCCCTTCCCACTCAATGTCGTCGGCAGGCAGTTCATCAAGAAAACGGGAATGCGTGGTGTCCGTTGCCTCTCCGTATTGTCTTCGTTTGCCGGCATAGGTAAGGGTCAGGGTGCGTTTAGCGCGAGTAATCCCTACGTACATCAGGCGGCGCTCTTCCTCGATCGTATCCGCTTCAATGCTGTTGCGGTGAGGCATCAGCTCTTCTTCCATGCCCATGATGTATACGTGAGGGAACTCCAGGCCCTTCGACGCATGCAACGTCATCAGCTGTACCTGATCATTTTCATCTTCTTCGCTCTGTTGCTCGAGCATGTCGCGCAGAATAAGCTTACCCACCGCATCTTCGATGGTACATTCATCGCCCAGCTCATCAGCCTTATCGATCATTTTCTGGATCTGATCAACCAGGAAGTAGACGTTTTTCATGCGCCGCTCAGCCTGATGCGGTGTTCCGGAATTCTGGTGCAGGTAGCTTTCATAATCGATGTCATCGATCATTTCTTTGATCGCCGCCACCGGATCATCGGTATAGGCATTGCGAGTAATCCGCTCCAGCCAATGTCCAAAGCGACGCAGGCGATCAAGAGCTTTCGGCATCAGTGCCTGTTCAAGCCCCATTTCGGTCGTCGCCGCGATCATACTGATATTGCGCATGGCAGCGTATTCGCTGAGTTTCTCAATCGTACTTGGCCCGATTTCACGTCGAGGAGTATTCACAACGCGCAGAAACGCGGCATCGTCTGTTGGGTTAATCAGCAAGCGCAGATACGCCATGATGTCTTTAATTTCATTGCGTCCGAAGAAGGACTGACCTCCGCTCAACTTATACGGCACCTGATACGCCTGGAGCTTCATCTCTATCATGCGTGACTGATGATTCCCCCGGTAGAGCACCGCAAAATCACGATAAGTGCCGCCGTAACGGAGGCGGCGCTCGACAATCTCGGTCGCAATACGCTCGGACTCGACTTCGTCGTTCTTGCACTTAAGGATTTTAATCGGGTCGCCGTACCCCTGGTCTGACCAGAGTTTCTTCTCAAATTCGTGCGGGTTGTTATCAATAACGATGTTTGCCGCGTTCAGAATCAGGCCCGTTGAGCGGTAATTCTGCTCCAGCTTGATGAGCTTCAGCGACGGGAAGTCTTTTTTCAGCAACGACAGGTTTTCTGGCCGTGCACCACGCCAGGCATAGATCGACTGGTCGTCATCCCCTACCACGGTCAGGCCATTCCGGTGCCCTACCAGCAGCTTGACCAGCTCATACTGCGACGTATTGGTGTCCTGATACTCATCCACCAGCAAGTAGCGAATCTTTTTCTGCCAACGGGTCAGAACCTCGGGGTTATCTCTGAATAAGATAGTGGGCACCATAATCAGATCGTCGAAATCGACCGCGTTATACGCTTTCAGCATGCGCTGATAAACGCTGTACGTCTGGGCCACTAATACTTCCTGAGGACTGGCGGCTTTGTTGATCGCCTGCTCAGGAGTGATCAGATCATTCTTGAGGTTGGATATTTCGTTCTGAACCATATCCAGCATATCGCCGTCGTCACCGTGCTCCCGGTGCATCACGTCGCGAAGAATACCTTTGCAGTCATCCTGATCGAGGATAGAAAAACCTGATTTATAACCTGTGGTAGCCAGTTCCTGACGGATAATACCCAGCCCGAGGTTATGGAAAGTCGAGACGGTAAGCCCACGAGCACCACCGCGGCCGGTAAGCTGCATTACCCGCTCTTTCATCTCTTTCGCGGCTTTATTGGTAAAGGTTACCGCCGCAATATGGTGCGATTTGATGCCACAGGCGTCGATCAGATAAGCGATCTTACGGGTGATCACACTGGTCTTGCCCGAACCCGCACCCGCGAGCACCAGCAAGGGGCCATCAATGTACTTGGCGGCTTCTCGTTGACGGGGATTGAGCTGACTTAAATCGACCACGGACATACCTCTGAAACAGGCCGCTGATTCTACCAGTATTTACCGCAAAGGAGACACCACTGCCGACAAGGGAAGAAACAAAGTCAGGGGTGAAAATAACGTGCCAATCGAGGCACATTTCCGGCCATTCATTCGCGAAGCCCTGCTCTCTCTTCTATATGTCATAGAGCGGATTAATTTTGGGGTACACCGTTTCAGGATGAGCCAGAGAATGGACACCGAGCAACCGATGCTGCTGGCGCTGGGCACTGACAGCCCAATGCCTGATTTTCTGACAGACTGGCTGTGTCAGGAGTCAGCGCAGCAGAAAAACGTGATTCGTACAGGCATGCTGGATGCGTTTATTCCCATCCCGGACGGTCATATGGTCGTGATTACCGTGCCCCATGGTGATCCGGAGCAACGCGATCGGGTTCAGGAGGTGACTCTTCAGGTGCCGACGCTACTGATCGGATTCGCAGACGAACGGGCCTTCTACCCTGATGCCTGCGTCTGGATCGACGCAGATCACCTCACACCTCACGCACTCAAACACGGATTGACTGAGCTCAGAGCCTGCGTTGCTGGTCAGCTCCGTCCATTACTGGCGCGCCAGAACTGGATGCTGCAGTGTCGCAGCCTTCTGGAACGCAATTCTGACCTGATGCTGCAGCTCGTGAGCTGTCGCTGGCGGCCTGCTGCCTCCGGCGATAGCGCTGAAATCCGCTTTGACACCCAGCAATCGTTTGAACATCAACTGCGGGCAAGCGCTCCCGCCGATGCACTAATAGGGAAGCTCCTGGACGATCAGTTTGTGATTGTCAGCCAGAATAAAAAGCATCTTTCAGAAAAGTGGGTCCGCTCTCACGATGATGATACAAGCTTTCTGTGGACGGCTTTTTTGAGTACCCCGGTACCACTTCACTCATACGATGAACTGGGAGAAGCGTTGCAGCACTGTGTTCGCGAGATTGAGCGCAGCCGCATGATGTGCAGCAGAATCGGGGGGCGCTCGCTGACAGCGGACGAATCTGTGGTCGTTAAAGACCTGATACGCGCTCTGCGAAATAAAGAATTTTACCTCGAATTCCAGCCACAATTTGATAGTCACACAGCGACGATTGTTGGCGCAGAAGCCCTGCTACGCTGGCTACATCCAGAGCTGGGTATGGTGCCGCCTACGGCATTTATACGGGATGCCGAAATGGCCGGCTTGATCCGCACCCTGGGAAGCTGGGCCCTGCGTGAAACCCTGCGCGTCTGGCATATACTCAACGACCGTGGCATCAATATCCGGATGGCGGTGAATGTTTCTTTTCCCGAGGTAGCTGACCCTGATTATGCCGACAAGGTTCTTGACCTGTTGGATGAAACCGGTGTCCCCGCTGCCAGCCTCGAACTGGAGCTCACCGAAACCGCGATGATGCTGGACGCCAGCGTATCTTTGAATAACCTGAACCGCTTAAAGCTGGCAGGAGTCCGCATTGTTCTAGACGATTTTGGTACTGGCTTCTCGTCGCTTTCTCACCTCAGCGACCTGCCAATTACCGGCATCAAACTTGACCGGGCATTTGTGACGCCACTGAACCACGACGACGAAAACTCAGCGCAACGGCATATAGTCGCAACCATGCTGGATCTTTCTAAACGCCTGAAACTGGAAACAACGGCAGAAGGGATTGAAGACCAGAGCTGCCTTGAAGTGATCCATTCACTGGGCTGTGATCGTGTGCAGGGCTACTTTTACGCTCAACCTATGTCCGTCGACAAGCTCATTGAACGCGCCTGCGTTCAGGAGTCAGTACTGGTCGATTACGCTTCCGGCCAACAGAGCCTTTTTTAGCATTCACTGCCAGCCTGATTCCGTTGCAGTCTGTTTACTCCTGAGGCGTTTCAGGTGGCGGTGCTGGAGTCTCTTTCGGGCCAAAGAACGCCTCTCCATCAAAAGGACTCGGCGTGCTGACATGGTAATAAGACATAGCGCCAACAAAAGCACCGATAACTAACAGAAATATGATCAGTTGTTTATTCATTCAGGTCTCCGCAATTGCTCAGTCTGTTTTATCAGTCTGGCACGTCACCGGTGTTTCGCAAGAAGCTTCATTGATACAAAACAGCCAACATAAAAAAACGGGGCCAAGGCCCCGTTCATTCTTTCGCTGCAGATATCAATCTGCGCGCTTTTCAGTTGGTAACTTAAGGGCCACAGGGCTCGTCTTACCTATAATGACTATTGACTCGACATCTCCCGCAGCAACGGTCTGATTAGTAAGCCCCGGCACAACAGCAGGTCCAGCTTTTCCCGAACCTGAGTTAACGATGCGAATGTCGTATGTATCAGGCGCAAGAGTAATGTAATCAGTGTCATCGCCTTGGCTCACTCCAGTGGTTTCGTACGCTTCCTGGCTACTGTCAGCAGACTCATAAATATAAACATCCGCTGAATTCACATCAGTGGCGACTGATGCATTGACCAAACGGATATCCGCGGAGTCAGCCTGCGATGCCTCGCGCTGATCAGTCAGGAAGATACGTATAGCACTGGTAAAATCGTCATTACTGCCACTCGCAACCAGTGTGTAGGATTCCCCTCTCTCAAGCTCAAGCGATGTTGATAACCCAGATGGAGCATCTGCTAAAGCGGCGTCTGCAGCGGTAATACTGATTGGCAAAGAGCCCGCGGGGAATACAAGATAACCGGAATCTCTGGTGTAACTCATACCTTCTAACGGAGCATACAACTCACCTTCAACATAGACATCAATATCCTGATTATCAATGGCATGAACAATACGCAGTTCGCTGGTGTTATCACGAACAGCAGTCGCTGAAGGACCAGACCACACCAGCAGAGAAACCGGAGAGCGTCCTTTATCGCTATTCACTGCTACAACAATCGCGTCATCCGTAACACCTACTGAGCCTGAATCATAAATAACGTCCGAAGATCCATCCGCTGTCAGTCGCACCTGATAGGAGCCATCCTGGACTCCCTCGATTAGTTGGTTACTCAAATAAGACAGAGCATTCACCTGAGGCGTCGCCCCCAGCTCAGCATCAGGCTGTGATACAAACACATCGACGTCTGTTGACGAGGCTGCTGGTGCTGCGTGCAGCACACGCAGATCAATATCACCGTCAGTGACGACGTCAGTTTCATCAAGTACCGTAATCTCAAGGTCACTCGCCTGGTTTACGGCAATCGCGGCATAGTAAGCATTTGAATTGAGGCTCGCAGCATAAGATGCAGCGACAGTATCCGTCCCTGCCAGGCGCAGTTCGATATTGGCATTGCCATCAGACAATTTGAGATAACCCGTACCATCCTGAAAAGCTACATCACTGAGCTGCAGTTCGCCGTTAACGTATACATCCACAGCCTGTGCATCAGGCGAGGCATGTAAGATACGCACGTAGGCATCACTGTCGTCGTCGGCGCCACAGGCAGCGAGACCAGCAATGCTGGCGGCAATCGTCAGTTTTTTGAGCAGGCTCATAGGTTTCTCCGGATAATTATTATTCTTCAACCTGAGCACTATACCAAACAACCCGTGTCAGGCCATCCGATAACGGTCAAGAGCCCGAAAACCAATCGCTTCCATTAAGTGTTGGCGCTGAATGCTGTCCGCGTCATTCAGATCGGCAAGAGTGCGCGCAACGGTCAGCAAGCGATGATAGGAGCGCGCAGACAAATTCAGGCGTGCGATCGTGTCCAGAAGCCAGGCCTGATCACTCTCAAGCAACCGGCACACATCATCCCGCTGCTGCCCTGACAGGCAGGCATTCGCGCAGCCCTGCCTGCGCATCTGACGGTCACGCGCGGCCATCACGCGATCACGAACAGCCGTACTCGGCTCAGAAGGAGGCGCCTGCTGCAGCAGCGCTGGCGATACAGGAGGCACGTCGACATGAAGATCAATCCGGTCCAGTAAAGGCCCTGATGTCTGGCCCTGATAACGACGGATCTGATCTGGCGTACACTGACAGCGCCCAGAGGGGTCACCGTAGTAACCACATGGACACGGGTTCATCGCAGCAATTAACTGGAAACTGGCCGGGTAAGTGACAGAACGGTTGGCACGGCTGATGACGATCTCTCCACTTTCCAGAGGCTCCCGCAGAACATCCAACACTTTACGGCTGTACTCGGGCAACTCGTCCAGAAACAAAACCCCACCGTGCGCCAGAGAGATCTCACCGGGCTTGGGGTTACCGCCACCGCCAACAAGAGCAACGCCTGAAGAAGTATGATGAGGTGCCCTGAAGGGCCTCTGCCCCCAACGGCTTTGCCAGTCGCCACTGTGGTGACTGATGGATGCGACCGACGCAGCCACTAAAGCCTCGTCATTGCTCATCGGCGGCAGAATTCCGGGCAGCCGTGACGCCAGCATGGTCTTTCCAGTCCCCGGAGGCCCGATAAAAAGTAAGTTATGCTGCCCAGCCGCCGCTATTTCAAGCGCTCGCCGAGCACCGACCTGCCCTTTAACCTCTGAAAGATCATTCGTCAGACGGGAGGTTCGAACCGGTGCGTCCTCAGGGCTGACCTCCGGCAGAGATTCATTATTGTGCAACCAGCTACAGACTTCAGATAGCGAACGCGCCTGCAGTATTCTGGCCTCATGACAGAGGGCGGCCTCACCGGCATTACCAGCGGGCACGATCAGCGTCTTACCCGCATGCGCTGCACGTAACGCCGTCGGCAGAATCCCGGTCACCGGACGTAGTTCACCAGACAAGGTCAGTTCCCCAACGAATTCGTAATCGGTAAGCTTGTCTTTCGGTACCTGATCTGAAGACGCAAGAATACCTAACGCAATTGCGAGGTCATAACGTCCGCCCTCTTTTGGCAGATCAGCAGGAGCAAGGTTGATGGTGATGCGCTTAGCCGGAAATTCGTAGTGACTGTTCAGAATCGCACTGCGCACACGATCCTTGGATTCTTTAACCGCCGTCTCAGGTAAACCGACCAGACTTAAAGAAGGCAAACCGCCAGACAAGTGGACCTCAACCTGAACCAAAGGCGACTCTATGCCCACTTGAGCACGGGTATAAACTGTAGAAAGTGACATCGGGCCTCCTTGCCGCTGTATCCAGCTAGACTATAGAAGTACCTGAGTAACGACCATACGAAGAAAGACTGACACCATAACTGCCAGTCACGTATCCTTTACATCTGAAGCCCCGGCTAAGTCGTACCTACCTTTCAAGGCCGAAGAACTAGCGGGGCACGGACAACAGAATACTGTTTGAAGGGAACGTATTGTGAACCGGCTCTCTCCCATATGTATTGCGCTGAGCCTGGTCTTAGCAGGACGTGGAGGCGCCACCAGTAGCGAAGAAGATGAAACCATGACTCCTGACATTTTAATCGATGATGAATGTAACACTCGTAATGCTACTTCGACAGTAGCCAGTTTCGCGGCTGCCCTGCTGAGCACAGCCATGCTGGCTGGCTGTTCAGACGGAGACTCAGATTCCGGACACACGGTTAGTGGTACTCTATTCACCGCCGGGCAGACAGTCATCGATTACGACATCAATGACGTTTATAGCGGCTCCCTGACCAACGACGATCCGTTCAATGGCCAGCCCCTGCCAAACGTGGTCACAGTGCAAGGCTTTGCTTCGAACACGCCAACCAACGCCACAGCGACCGGCGATGCAGAGTTTGAACGTTTCGCTAACGTAGCGGATGAAAGTGACTACTATGCAGTCTCACTTCAGGGCGGACAGCGAATCGTAATGAACGTCGTTGACTACTACGGCAATAACAATCCGGATAGCGCATACGCGGGTGATCTGGACATGTATCTGTATCTGAATACCGGCGGCGACCCCATCCGCAGTTCACAGTCAGAGACCAACCGCGAAGAATTTTCAGTGCCGGCCGATGGTGACTACATTCTTGAGGTGTTCGCCTACAGTGGTATCTCTAAGTATGTTTTACAGATCCTCCCGGCAAGTAATAGCCTGTTGCCAACCGCATCTGAGTCACAACCTGCCCGGCCATCGTTCAAGCCGGGTGAGGCCATCGTGCAATGGAAAGACACTGCGGATACCTCCGCTATTACTGCCTTCAATGTACGGGAGCATCGTGCACAAGCGATGAGCACTGCGACCGATCGCCCGGTCAAACTCAACCTTAGGAAACCGGCATCGGTTGAGCGCCTATCGGCCAGTACTAGTCAGGATCTGAGTGCTTTTAACGCTGGCCGCGACACTCTCTCAGCTATTAAGGCACTGAATCAGCGCGATGACGTTGAGTACGCCGAACCTAACTACATCCGTTATGCCACAGCCACACCGGACGATGGCTTGTATCGCCTTCAGTTCCACTACGCGGATATACGTCTTCCGCAAGCTTGGGACCTTTCCACAGGCTCTTCTTCTGTGACTGTTGCCGTGATTGATAGCGGGGTATTCCTCAACCATGAGGATCTGGCCGGTAAGCTGGTATCGGGCTACGACTTCATCAGCGACTCCTCGGTAAGCCGCGATGGTGATGGCATTGATTCGAACCCTGATGATCCAGGCGACAGCAACCAACGCGGAGCCAGCTCGTGGCATGGCACTCACGTCACCGGGACAATTGCCGCAGCGACAGACAACCAGCAAGGTACCGCAGGAGCTGGCTGGGATACCCGGGTAATGCCCCTCAGGGTGCTTGGCCTTAACGGTGAAGGCTCAACCTACGACGTACTTCAGGCGGTTCGCTATGCTGCACGTCTGAGTAATGACAGTGGAACCCTGCCATCATCCCGGGCGGACATCATAAACCTCAGCCTTGGCTCGAGCTTCCGCAGCTCGGCGGAACAGGATGCATTTACCGCAGCCCGGAATGCCGGCGTTATTATCGTCGCCGCAGCAGGAAACAGCTCCACCGATGAACTTTTCTACCCAGCGTCGTACGATGGTGTGATTTCTGTCAGTGCTACCGCCCCTGATGACAGCCTGGCCTACTACTCAAACTTTGGCAGCAAGATAGACGTTGCTGCTCCGGGCGGAGACCTGCGTAACGACACAAACTCTGATGGGCAAGCGGACGGTGTTCTCAGCACCTCGGTGGATGACTCCGCAGGCACTCGACAAAGTGCTTATACGCTTCAGCAAGGCACATCGATGGCGACACCGCACGTCGCCGGTGTTCTTGCGCTGATGAAAGCGGTCGACCCAACACTGACTCCGGGCGAAGTAGATTCCTTGCTGAGTAGCGGTCGGATTACCGACGACATCGGCGCTGCCGGTCGTGACAATGAGTTCGGACACGGTCTTATCAACGCGCTAAAGGCGGTTCAGGAAGCAAACAACCTCGCCGGCGGCGGCAGTGTTCCCCAGGTTCCTGTACTGGAGAGCGACCCCGACGAGCTTCAGTTCGGTTCAGGCTCTTCACTGACCCTTACTCTGGACAACGTTAATGATGAAGCTGATGACCCTGTCATCACGACAGGCGTCAGTGAAGACTGGCTCACGGTCAGCCCGAGTGATGTCGACAGTAATGGCTTTGGCGAATACGTAGTGACTGTCGATCGCGCCGACCTTGTAGATGGCATGTACGAAGGTCTGGTCCGCTTTACACCAGATACGGGCAACAGTCTCGATGTGACAGTAACTATGCGGGTCGGTGACATCATCACCATGACAGATTCAGCGCCTCAGTATGTACTGCTGGAAGATTCTGAAACCGCCGAAATCGTTGCAGAGACCCTCGTAAATCCAGATGGCAGCTACGCGGTCACGGATGTGCCTACCGGCAGCTATCGGGTTGTCGCAGGTTCAGATATCGACGTTGATCTTTTCATCTGCCAGAACGGGGAAACCTGCGGCGGCTATCCTGACTCAGTGACTGAAGAAGTCATCGAGGTTAACGGTGACGTAACCGACATCGACTTTGTTGTCAGCCTGATCAGCAGCATTGATGTCAGTGATGACGGCGGACTCGGGATTCTGCGTGCTAATCCATCAGCTGACCCCGAAGAGCCTGACCCCGAAGAGCCTGACTCCGAAGAGCCTGACTCCAAAGAGTCTGAGCCAGCGGATAACAGCATGGAAGACGAGAGCGACAGCAAGCCTGTCCGTTCAGTAAGTCGTTAAAATACTCTCACTTCCGTTCAATTAAAAAGGGCCGCTCATGCGGCCCTTTTTAATGCGTGTGTTTCGACGATTAAGCCAACTGAACAAAATCAGCTTTGCTTTTGCAGTGACTCTTCACGACGCCGCAAATCGAATGATGCCTGCTTCACTTTCCAGCGGAACAGACCACCCAGCCAACGCTTAATAAATACCGCTTTGCGGCCAATCGGGTGCGGGTTACAGATCATCTCGCCCTTCATCAGCGACTTATAGGCGCGATCAGCCACTTCGCTGGCATCCAGCTCTGACTTCTCGAACACCTTGTCGACGAACTTCAGCATCGAAGGGTCTGACGTCTTCATCGTCTTGTTCAGATTGGTACGGAAGAAACCCGGGCACAGCGCCGTGACCTTGATATTATAGGCGTGCAGCTCGTAGTACATGGTTTCCGAGAGTGCGATCACACCCGCCTTAGTCACATTGTAGGAGGCCATCGACGGAAGAATCATAAGACCGGCAAGCGAAGCAGTATTCATAATGTAACCGCTGTTCTGCTTTTTCATCACAGGGGTAAAGGTACGGCAGCCCAGAGCGACGCCTTTCAGGTTGATATCGATGATCCATTCCCACCAGGCCCACTCGCCCGCATCAATGCGGTCGCCAGTGGCAACACCGGCATTGTTAATCAAGACATCAAGGCCACCCCAGCGCTCTTCGACATCAGCACGCAATGCATTCCACTGATCTTCAGAGGTGACATCCAGATAGGCCGTCCAGCCTTTACCACCGGCTTTCTCTACCAACTCCAGAGTTTCAGCCGAGCCCTCGCTGTTAATATCTGCGATACAGATATCGGCACCTTCTTTAGCGAAGCGTAAGGCCAGTTCACGGCCAAGACCGCTGGCCGCACCTGTAATCAGTACTTTTTGCATGATGATAAAACCCCGTAAGTTGTTGTTATTTTTTCTTGCGGTAAATGCTGCCCTTTTTCATGTCAGGGTCAACCGTTGTCTTAAAGCGCTTGTGTAGCCACAGATACTGAGAGGGGTGCTCCCGTAACTGTGCTTCGATAAAGTCATTCGCCATTTGGGCGTCGGCTGCGTCATCGCCGCTCGGAATCGGTAAAGGATCATGCACCGTGACGGTATAGCCCGAGTTATCATCTTTACGGAAGTAAGTGATCGGCATCACCAGCGCCTTACCCGCTTTCGCGATACGGGAAGTCGCTGTAATCGTCGCCGCCGGGTGGCCAAAGAAGTTTACGAAGATGCTGTTCTTACGGCCGAAATCCTGATCCTGGGCGTACCAGAGCACGTTGCCCTGACGTAACGTACGGATGAATCCACGGATGTCTTTACGCGTCAGGCATTCATCGTACAAACGGGCGCGGTTCCGCTCCATTACATAATTCATCACCGGGTTATCCTGCGGCCGGTACGACACACTGATACGTAGTTCAGTACTGAGCAGGCTACCCGCCAGATCAAGCATAGAATAGTGAGCACCCAGCAGCATCACGCCCTGGCCATTGGCCTGAGCCTCGCGCACCTTGTCGAAACCAACAAATTCAGTCTTCGGGCGCAGCCATTGCGGATCACGGAACCAGCCCATAAAGGTCTCCATCAGGCCGATGCCGTTATCAATAAAGATCTGACGCACCAGGGCATCACGCTCAGCCGGGGATTTCTCTGGAAAGCAGATTTCCATATTTACTTCGGCAATTCTGCGACGACTCCCGGCGACCTTGTGTAGCAGCAAGCCAATACCTTTGCCGATTCCCAACTGCCATGAAAAGGGCAAGCGAGTCAGAAGCGCGAGCAATCCTACGCCCAACCAGATGGGCCAGTGCTTAGGGTGGAGCGGAGCTTTGAGCTGCTCCGCGCCGCCTTGAGATACTTCAGCCATTCAGCCAGTCCAGATACGCGTTAACGCCCTGTTCAACGGTGAAGAATTCATCGGTGTAGCCAGCCGCACGCAGATTCGAGATATCCGCTTCGGTGAAGCTCTGGTATGCACCTTTCAGATGGTCCGGGAACGGAATGTACTCTTTCTTGCCATCGATACCTTTCGCGCCATGCCACGCAACGACGGCATCTGCAACGTCGTTAAAGCTCTGGCATTTACCTGTTCCCAAATTGTAAATCCCCGATGCCGCTTTCTGCTGCCAGAACCAGAGGTTCACTTTCACAACATCGCCGACATAGACGAAGTCACGGCGCTGCTCGCCAGCCCCCCAGCCTTCGGTCTCGCCAAACAGCTTACAAACGCCGGTGTCCTTAATCTGGTTATTGAAGTGAAAAGCTACTGACGACATAGAGCCTTTGTGCTGCTCACGCGGGCCATACACGTTGAAATAACGGAAGCCCACAACCTGACTTGGGAAACGGTTATTCGGATAAGTGGCCTGCAACTGACGAACGTATTGGTCGAACTGCCACTTAGAGTAGCCGTACACGTTCAGAGGCTTTTCGTGAGCGCGCTCTTCTTTGAATACGTCGCTGCCGCCGTAAACCGATGCGCTGGAGGCATACAGATACGGAATACCCTGTTCGAGGCAGGCATGCAGCAGAATCTTGGAGTACTCGTAGTTGTTCTCCATCATAAACTTGCCATCCCACTCGGTAGTGGATGAGCAGGCACCTTCGTGGAAGATAGCTTCAACATCGTCCAGCAGGCCATCATCAATCTGTACGCGCTGGATAAAGTCATCCTTATCCAGATAGTCGGCAATATCGCAATCGCTGATGTTATAGAACTGGCGACCGTCGCTCAGGTCGTCCACCACGATGATGTCGGTGCGCCCCATCGCGTTCAGGGCTTTAACGATGTTGCTGCCAATAAAGCCAGCGCCGCCTGTTACGATAATCATGCTTCTGTCTCCTGAATGCGTTTAACAATGGCCGTGGTTGAGCAGTTGTCTTTAAAGCTCAGGATGATCACGTCACCACCGTTTTGCTGTACACACTGACCACCAGCAATCTCTTCGATGCGGTAGTCACCACCCTTCACCAGAATATCCGGCAGCACCCGACAGATCAGGCGCTCCGGGGTATCTTCGGTAAAAGGCACCACCCAGTCCACGCTTTCAAGGCCAGATAACACAGCCATTCGGTGGTCGAGTGGGTTAATTGGACGTGCCGGGCCTTTCAGGCGCGACACAGATTCGTCAGAGTTCACCGCAACCAACAGGCGGTCACCCAAGGCTTTCGCTTCTTTCAGATACTGCACATGACCGGGATGAATAATGTCGAAACAGCCATTGGTCATGACCAGAGTTTCACCACGTTCACGGGCCTCCTCGACCAGTACCATCAGCGAGTCTTCATCAAACAGGCCAGCACCCTGCTGGCTGTCCTGACGCAGCTCACGGCGCAACTCTTCGGTTGAGGCCGTTGCGGTACCCAGCTTGCCGACCACAATGCCAGCAGCAGTATTTGCCAACACAGTAGCCTCTTCAAAACCAGCACCAGCAGCCAGCGAGGCCGCCAGAACAGAAATTACGGTATCACCGGCACCGGTCACATCGTACACCTCGCGGGCGCGGGTCGGCAGATGGAAAGGCTCAGCGTCGCGACGTACCAGGGTCATGCCCTTTTCACTGCGGGTCACCAGCACGCCTTCGAGATCAAACTCTTCGACTAGCGCACGGGCTTTTGCAACCAGCGCTTCGTCCGACTGAGCCGGGCCAACCACGGCCTCAAACTCGCTGAGATTCGGTGTAATCAGGGTCGCACCCCGATATTTCTCGAAGTCCGCACCTTTCGGGTCGACCAGAACCGGAACATTCTGCGCTTTCGCGGCTTTAATCAGAGGCTGAGGATCTGCCAGCGAGCCTTTGCCGTAATCCGACAAGATGACTACACCCGTATTTTTTAAGCGAGCTTCAAACGACGCTTTCGATGCGGAGATATCCACCGCATGAAAGGCATCTTCAAAGTCGAGACGAATCAGCTGCTGCTGACGGCTGATAATCCGCAATTTGGTGATGGTCGGATAGGTGTCGTGCCTTTGGAAATCACAAATAACACCGGCATCCTGTAGCAGGCCTTCGAGCAAAGCAGCGTTGTCATCCTGACCGGTAATGCCAAGCAGGTCGACCTGACCACCGAGCACCGCAATGTTCAACGCAACGTTGCCCGCACCACCAGCACGGTTTTCTGTGTCCTGAATTTTCACCACAGGCACAGGTGCCTCGGGAGAAATACGTGACGTCGGGCCACCCCAGTAGCGGTCGAGCATAATGTCGCCGAATACCAGAACCCGGGCTTTGTGAAAATCAGGAATAGTTACATCCATCAGGGGAGTCGCCGGTAGATCAGAAAGCGCGCAGTTTAACATAGGCGACCTCTGATTTGTGCTACTATCCGGGCCCGACATTCAGTACCCGGACGCACTGTGGCACGACACCTCTACACCCTGATCTACAGCCTTTTTTTACCCATTATCGTCGCCCGACTTTGGTGGCGTGGACGCGCGAACCCGGGTTACCGCCAGCGTATCGCTGAACGCTTTGGATTTCTGCCGCACAGACCACGCCCGGGCGGCCTATGGGTACATGCAGTATCTGTTGGTGAAACGCTCGCTGCGGCTCAGTTTGTCAAACAGTTCATGGAGCAGAACCCGAACACGCCGGTCATCATTACCAGCACGACTCCAACGGGCTCAGAGCAGGTGAAGCGCATATTCGGCGAGCGCGTGTTCCACATGTACCTGCCCTATGACCTGCCGTCGTTCATCAATCGTTTCATCAAGAACATCCAGCCGGGTGCCCTGGTCATTATTGAAACTGAACTCTGGCCAAACCTATTGGCATCATGCGCTAAGCATGACCTTCCAGTGGTACTGGCGAACGCCCGAATGTCCGAGAAGTCTGCTCGTGGATACGCAAAACTCCCAGCATTGACCCGCCCAATGCTACACAGCCTGAGTGTAGTCGCAGTGCAGAATCCGACGGACGGCCAGCGCTTTATTGAATTAGGGTTACCCACCGGCCGTATGAAAGTAACCGGCAGCGTAAAGTTTGATGTCACTGTTCCGGAGGACTGCCATAAGCAGGGAGTCGCGCTTCGCGGGCAATGGGGAGCAGATCGCCCGGTACTGGCACTCGCATCCAGCCACCCGACCGAAGACGAACAACTCCTTGATATCTATCCAGCGTTAGAGAAAGCCATTCCAGGCCTCCTGCTACTACTGATTCCACGCCACCCAGAACGTTTTGAGCCAGTGACCAATGCTGCCCGTAGCCGCCACCTGCACGTCCACCGCCGCACGAATGGCAACGTCTCTGACGATATTCAGATTTATGTTGCCGATACCATGGGCGAAATGCTGAATATGCTTGCCGCAGCCGATGTCGTCGTGATGGGCGGTAGCCTTTACCCGGGCGGTGGCGGTCACAACCCTATTGAACCGGCTGCGCTCGGCAAAGCCACCTTGATTGGTGCTGATCACATAAACTTCACCAGCATCGTCAACGAACTGACCGACGCCGGCGCTATGGCCGTATGCGAAAGCCTGTCGGCGTTGCAGGAAGAAGTAATCCGCTTACTGAAGGACAGCACTGCCCGCGAGGCGATGGGCCAGAAAGGTCTTGCAGTGGTCGAGAATAATCGTGGCGCCGTGGGGCAGTTGCTAAAACTAATCCGAGCACTCTTGAGAAAGTAGTTATAGTGACTCGACACCCCCAATGCTATACACCATGCAAAGGAAATTAAGTAATGGATGCAACAGGACTGGCCGATGTTTCGGCGGTTTTTATAAATCTTATTCCGGTTGTTGTAGGTGCTCTGCTTGCCACTCTAGGTGGATTGGTCGGTGCGTACACTACTCATTATCTAAATGTTCAAAATACAAAGCAGCAGAAAAAAGCGGATAAGCTAGAACTACTAGCTGAGGCAGCATTCGCAACGGTTGACTGGTGTTCGGACTACCTCAAAGCGACGCTCAAAGGTATAAGCTCAGATACGTACGACCACCTCCCTCCCTCTCCAGTCAAAAAAGCCGAATGTTTGGTTGAACTGTACTTTCCAGATATTAAGTTAGATTTCTCTCAATTCAACGCCGCAGCTACCGATTTAAGTCACTCAATAGCGTCCTTATACGTCTATAGGATAGAAAATAATGGCGCTTGCCCAGACACTTATATGGAAGATGACTATGGCCCGAAGCTCCGAGAACTAAAGAACCAACTTGAATCGTTTATTAATAAACTATCTCTTGTATCTCAAAAAATCTGAGCGTAGCTGCACGTAAAAACGCCCGCGCTGGAACCAACCAATGCGGGCGCTTTCGTTTTTATCTTTGTCTGAGGGCTTCAGATGAATGCCAGACAAACGCCTTACTTCATCAGCACCTTGATGTAGTTCGGCAGCGCGAAGCTGGCGACGTGTACTTCCGGGTTGTAGTAGCGGGTTTCAAAGCCGGCAGCGTCATAACGCGCCTGGATTTGCTCAACGGTTTGCTTACGCAGTGACTCATCATCGGTTGCCCATGCCAGAGTCATAAAACCGCCCGCGTAGGTTGGCACTGGCATCACATAGAAGCTGGCTTCGTTATAAATCTTGCTCAGACGCTGGAAAGTGTTGGTCACTTCATCGCCCTGCATAAAGGGCACGCCATTCTGAGCTACCATAATGCCGCCTTCGTTCAGGCACTTCTTCTCATCGGCGTAAAAATCCGAGGTGAACAATACTTCGCCCGGACCAATAGGGTCAGTCGAGTCAGAGATAATCACATCAAATTTGTCAGTGCAGTTGGCGACAAAATCTTTGCCATCGGCGATCACGATATTGGCTTTCGGGTCGTCATAGGCACCGTCGGAGTGCTTCGGGAAGTACTCTTTGCACATATCAATCACGCTCTGATCGATCTCGACCTGAGTTACGTGCTCTACGTTCTTGTGACGCAGCACCTCACGCAAAATACCGCCGTCGCCACCACCAATGATCAGCACACGCTTTGGATTCGGGTGCGCCAGCATAGGCACGTGCACCATCATCTCGTGATAGATAAACTCATCTTTCTCGGTGGTCTGCACCACACCATCAAGTAGCATCACACGGCCAAGAAATGGGGTTTCGAAGATCTCCAAGTGCTGGTGTTCGGTTTTTACTTCAAACAGCAGTTCACTGACGCTGAAGGACTGGGCGTAGTCGTCGTACAGACGCTCGCGGACGAAATTATTGGCACTCATATGGGGTTCCGAAGAGAATATTTAACCGCGAATTATAACTGCCACGCTTAGTCCAAGCCACAAATGAGAACCAGATCAGGAGCTTCATGCGTTTGTAGCAAAGAGTAAATTTACATGTGTTTACTAACGCTGGACCGGGAATAGAGATAGAGTTTTTGGCGCTGAATAACAGCGAATACGCAAAAGGATTGCATATGAAAACAAGAACAATTGCTCTGATCCCCCTGGTCGTTGCCATGTTTGGCTGCGGTGCAGATGACGATTCTAAAGACCTGACGGAGCGTATGTTGAGTCTGGACGAGCTGGAAGAGGCTATTCCAGTTACTCCGCAAGGCACTGATACCTCACTCACAGGTTTGTGGCTAATGCAGTTTACCTCACGATTATCTGTAGATAGCTCAACCGAAAACGACGAGGCAGGACAGCTACATTACCTCCACGGCCGGCAGGCTACTCTAATCACCGAAACAGAAAACGGTTTTAAAACCAGCTTCTGTGGAAGCTATGCGTTTCACGGTGATATTAACTTCTCAAAAGTACAGGGGGCAGACGGTACGTTTTATTCCGCGGGGCTTCTGACAGATACTACCCACTTCAACCTCAATATTAGTGACAACCTTGAGATGGAAGGTGAGCTGATGATTCAGGTAGATGACGACGCTGCCGGAGAGTATCAACTCCTTGGAGTAAAACTCAGCGATGCCACAACATTTGCTGATGCCAGCAGCGAGCTGGATATCAGCGCAAACCTGATACTTGAGGGTGAACAATACGAGTTCTCCGAACTTGGCGGTATTCTGACCTGTATAGGTAGTGGTGCAGGTGGCGCAAAAGACTATGAAAACGACCAGGAAACTACGGCATATCACTCTGGCCTTAGTACAACTGGAGGCGCTACAACAGCAGTCAGCTTTGCATTAAGCGAGCTTGAATGCCCTTTAGGCATTAATAATAACGGTGATGAAGTATCGGCAGCTGCATGCGATGGCATAAACACGGCAGAAATTAAGGAAAGTCCGTTCGATGACAGCGAAGTGATCCTTGATACAAGGTTCCGCGTTGAAGCCGAGGATAATCCTCAGCGGGTTTTTGAGTTTAACGCCAGAATAGAGCTTCCCGAGGCTTGATAGTCAAGTTGGGGCTTCCAAAGAAAAGGCCAGCAATTGCTGGCCTTTTCTTTGGCTTAACACCGTAAGTGATTACTGCTCAAGCCCCGCAATAAAGGCTTTCAGATCTTCAGCGGTCTGCTTTGGCGCTTCCAGCTGAGGAAGGTGACCAATACCTTCCATCTTGATAGTGGTGACATTCTGCATCAACTGCTCAAGCACATCGGTTGCGCCGACGTTAAGCACACGGTCTTCAACACCCCAAACCAGCAGCGTCGGGGTCTCAAGGCCAGTCACACGCTCTTCAACACTGTCCGATTTGATCTGAGCGAAAATATCCTGTTCCAGCTCAAAGTTGTCGATGCGTTTTTTAGCCATCTGGTCCAGTACAAACCCAGGCACAAACGGTGGTTCGCTCATTACGATGTCGAACACATCTCGGAATTCATCTTCGGTTTTCGCTGTCAGTGGGTTCTTGCCCGTTTCTTCGACAATCTCCATGACTTCAGACTTCGGTGCAGACCAGACACCGCCCGGATCAAGCAACCAGAGGCTCTTTACCTCAGCTGGATACAGGGCCGCATACGTCATAGCAATATGACCACCCATGGAGCTGCCCCCCATATGGATCTTACGATCAAGATTCAGCTCGCTGAACAGCTCGTGCAAACGTTTGGCCTGAGCAGTCGGTGTGTAGTCAGCTGGGTTAGGTTTCGACGACTCACCAAAGCCAATGTGATCAGGCACGATCAGGTGGAAGTCTTTCAGGTACGGCGCTGACTCGGTGAAGTTATCTTTGTCGGCACCAAAGCCGTGCAACAGAACCAGAGTGTCAGCGTCGGTGTTTTCTGACTCAAGGTAAACGTAGGTCAGACCACTCGGTAGAGTAATTTCTTTCTCTTCGAGGTCACCCAGGCCACGTTTCACATCTACCAGAAACTCTGCAGTGCCCTCTGGAGCAACCATAACGGTGCCCGTTATACCTATAACAGCAACCACAACCAGCGCGGCTATCGCTTTAACTATTTTCATTATTACTCCTCTCCGGGTCAGTCATTTACTTATGAGCAGGCAACATAGTACGGCCTGCCAACCACGCCGCCCATATCTTTTCCGGCCTTATTGCCAACTCAATGGCTCGATTTGTTACATATTTAGCCAGTCGTTTGTAGGGATCACCTCAGGGCCGCGGTCCTCACCGCCTAAAACACCGATGTATTCATACAACCAGACTTCGACTTCGGCGCCCTCCGAAGTTATCGCTACCGCTTTGCATCTGCGGTACTCATGGGGCCATGGGCATTCAGCGGAACAGCCTTCGTAAACATCAAGGCGAGCAAGAACTTCACCATCGACCTGATAAATATCTCCCTGCACATCAGGCGTAAGAGGGCTGCCAGCTATACGATCAGGCCCAACCCACCCCGGATAAGCACCGAGAGAGATCAGCTGGCCACGTACGGTCGCCGCCGTCTGGTGACGTTCTTCAGTTAACAGGGCCCGGGCCTCAGCGGCCCCGAAAATGTTTCCGGTACCACGGGCAGCCGGCCGTAAACTGCCGTAAACAAACAAGTATTCGGCATTCATTTTTCGTTGCCTGTTACAAATCTGACAGAAAGCCTACCGGAAAACGTTCGTTTTGTGACTGCCTGCTCAAATTAACAACCTTGTCATTATGGGCCCGTTTCCCTCATCAGGGCGATTGATATGGTAATGATCTTACCCACTGAAACTGTCATGCAAGGGGTCGTTATGAAAACAAGACGCTCAATGTTATCAACGGTCGTCCTTGCCTCTCTTACCGGTATCAGTGGGTGCATGAGCGATAATTCAAACGCAGACAGCTCGCGAACAGACAGCTCCCCAGCGGGGGTATGGTATGTTCAGACAACAATGAGCGATAGCATCAATGACTCAGGAAGTGATATCCGCACCCAAATGTCCGGACGACAGCTTGTCGTACTGGAAGAAACTGGCCACGGAGAATTCCGGCTACACGACTGCACCGCTAATTTCACGCCAATAACACTCAACCAACAGGCTTCACAGTTGCGCGGCGCCTATTCACTGACCGATAAGACTGCGACTTCACCTTACAGCGAATCGGGCTCTCTGAGCATCACTCTGGATGAAGGCATGATGCACGGACAATACAAGCACTTCGACAGAAATTTCGATGGCTCGTGGGACAGTGAACAAACAGCCTATTTCGAAGGACATAAGGTCACCGCGGCGGAGACCCTGGAAGCACTCAGTCAGGCTGAGATTGATGCAATACTCAGTGGCGAGGCAAACCGCTCGGCAGCGACTGCCCCTCTGGGGGCAACTTGCACCGGCATCGCAAGCGTGACGACCGATGGCACGATCAGAGCAAGACCAACATCTCAGGCCGTTGCAGATCTGTTAAGGCCGGAGCGGCAACCCGACCTTTTCGTTGCATCAGAAGGTGGGCGCTGATTTAGTCAGCCCCCTGAACCTCCATCGAATCAACATTCTGGAAACCACGCGGTAACTTGTTACCACGGCGCCCACGCTCTCCCTGGTAATGTTCAAGATCTGAGAACTTGAGTTTCAGGTGACGCTTACCGGCATGAACCAGCAGGGTATCCCCTTCTTTGAAAGCAAGCGTGGCAACCATCAGCTCTTCTCTGGCGGCCGCCCGAGTACCATTGATGTTGATCATCTTGTTGCCTTTACCGCGCGCCATCTGTGGGAGGTCAGCCGCTGGGAAGACCAGCATCCGCCCTTCATTACTCACCGCAGCAATCCAGCTCTTATCCGGCTCGTCGATCAGTGTCGGTGGCAGCACTTTTGCGTTGGTCGGCACGGTAACCAGTGTCTTACCGGCTTTATTTTTACTCTGCATGTCAGCGAGAGTCCCGATAAAGCCATAGCCCGCGTCGGTACTTAGCAGGTAGCGGTCATCGTCTTTACCCATTAGCGCATTCGTGAACAGGCTTCCTGCCGGAGGGTTCAATTTGCCAGTTAACGGCTCACCCTGACCCCGTGCTGAAGGCAGTGTATGCGCCTGCAAACTGTACGATCGGCCAGTGTTATCAAGGAAGATCACACTCTGATTCGATTTACCCTTGGCCGACGTGAGGAAGGCATCACCGGCTTTGTAGCTCAGGTTCGCACCATCAACGTCATGGCCCTTGGCGGCGCGAACCCAGCCTTTCTGCGACAGTACCACCGTAACCGGATCGGCAGACACCAGCTCGGTCTCGCTAAAGGCTCTCGCCTCGGCACGGGTAACCACCGGAGAACGCCGTTCATCGCCATACTGCTCCGCATCGGCAGTGAGTTCTTTCTTAATCAGAGTTTTCATACGACGTTCAGAACCCAGAGTTTTCTCGAGCATGTCGCGCTCTTTCTCCAGCTCATCCTGTTCGCCACGAATCTTCATTTCTTCGAGCTTGGCCAGATGACGAAGCTTCAACTCAAGAATGGCTTCGGCCTGAATATCTGAAATACCAAAGCGTTCCATCAGCACCGGCTTTGGTTTGTCTTCCGTGCGGATAATATCGATCACTTCGTCGATGTTCAGGAAGGCAACCAACAAACCTTCAAGGATATGCAAACGCGCCAGTACTTTATCCAGGCGATGCTGCAAGCGGCGGCGCACCGTACCGGTGCGGTATTCCAGCCACTCACTGAGCATGGTCTTAAGATCTTTGACCTGTGGGCGACCATCAAGACCGATCACGTTCATGTTGACGCGATAGTTCTTCTCGAGGTCAGTCGTCGCAAACAGGTGCGCCATCACTGCGGCGGTATCAACCCTGTTGGACTTAGGCACGATCACCAGGCGGGTTGGATTCTCGTGGTCTGACTCGTCGCGTAAATCTGTTACGAGAGGCAACTTCTTAGCCTGCATCTGCGCTGCGATCTGCTCAAGAATTTTGGCGCCAGACACCTGATGCGGCAGCGCCGTAATGACGATATCACCGTCTTCAAGAGTGTAGACCGCGCGCATTTTGACGCTGCCTTTCCCCGTGCGGTACATCTTCTTGAGATCTTCGCGAGGTGTGATGATCTCGGCTTCTGTCGGAAAGTCCGGCGCCATGACATGCTCACACAGAGCATCAATATCGGCTTTCGGTTCATCCAGCAGGCGGATACATGCCGAGGTTACTTCACGGACATTGTGCGGCGGAATATCCGTCGCCATACCCACCGCGATACCGGTCGTACCGTTGAGCATCACCGTCGGCAGACGTGCTGGCAGTGTTGCAGGCTCGTCCATGGTGCCGTCAAAGTTCGGCTGCCACTCGACCGTACCCTGACCAAGCTCGCTCAGAAGCACATCAGCAAACGGTGACAACTTAGCTTCGGTATAACGCATCGCAGCGAAGGACTTCGGATCGTCCGGCGCACCCCAGTTACCCTGACCATCGACCAGCGGATAACGGTATGAGAACGGCTGAGCCATCAGCACCATGGCTTCATAACAGGCGCTGTCGCCATGTGGGTGATACTTACCCAACACGTCACCGACAGTACGGGCCGATTTTTTGTACTTAGCCGTAGACTTCAGGCCAAGTTCGCTCATGGCATAAATGATCCGGCGCTGTACCGGCTTCATACCATCGCCCACATGAGGCAGTGCGCGATCAAGAATGACGTACATGGAGTAATTCAGGTACGCATTCTCGGTGTATTGTTTGAGTGACTGACGTTCAACGCCATCATCGGTATAACTGATCTGATCCGTCATAGTATCCGGTTGTCTGCTCGAGGCCCGTCACAGGGCCGTGTTTAAAATATTCTGCTTCTGACTTAACAATTAAACTGCGTTTAGGACTACGTTTCGGAATAGTGCCTGAGGAAATCGTCCGCCGCCATAGGCCGGCCGTACAGGTATCCTTGCAACCATTCGCAGCCAAGGTGTCTCAGGGTCTCGCCCTGCTCTTCATTTTCAACGCCCTCAGCCACCACTTCAATGTTCAGGCTATCGGCCATGGCCACTATCGCGCGGGCGATCTCGTAGTCGTTTTCCTGATCGTGAATGTTACGCACGAACGACCGGTCGATTTTCAACACACTGACGGGCATCTCTTTTAGCTTGCTCAACGAAGAGTATCCGGTACCAAAATCATCAATTGAAAACTCGACACCCAGCGCCCGAAGCTGGTGAATCTGGTTGTTCACCTCGGTCATGCCCGACATCATTAACGATTCGGTCACTTCGAGCTCCAGCCAAGCGGGCTCGAAACCGGATTCTTTCATAATGGTTTCAACCGTTTCGGCGAAGCGACTGTTGATCTGCATGGCCGACACATTGACGGCAATTTTATCAAGTTTCATTCCCTGCTGACGCCAACTCATGAACTCAGCGCATGCGCGTCGTAACACCCAGAAACCGAGTTCCCGGATCAGGCCACTGCTTTCTGCCAATGGAATAAATTCATGCGGAGAAACCTGGCCGCGTAATTCATGAGGCCAGCGGATCAGTGTTTCGACCCGGCGAGGGACTCGCTCTCCGGGCCGGAACTGCCCCTGAAACTCGAGGCTGAACTCTTCATTCTCAACCGCATCTCTCAAGTCCTGCTCCAGCGACAACTGACTGCTCTTATGAGCCGACAGTTCCTGTGAATAGATGCAGCTGCGATTGCGCCCGAGCGCTTTGGCGTGATGCAGTGCGGCATCAGCATGTACTAGCAGAATATCACTGTTGTCCCCATGCTCAGGGGCCAGTGCAATCCCTGCGCTGGCATTGATACTGAGCAAATGGCCCTGCAACTGATATGCACGTGCTAAAGCTTCGAGAAGCTGTGTGCACTTGCTCTCAACGTAGGCTTTATCCGCCTGCGTCAGTACGACGACAAATTCATCGCCACTCAAGCGGGCGCAGATATCGCTATCACGCAGATTACTGCTCAAGCGATGGGCGACGTCACGTAGCAGCAGATCACCGACCGTATGGCCCAGCGCATCGTTCACTTCACGGAAGCGGTCAAGGTCGATGAAGATCACCGCCAGCGACTCATCATTGCGCTTTGCCATCTGCAGCGCGAAGGTCAGCTTCTCATGCAGCAAGGCTCGATTAGCAAGCCCGGTCAGAATGTCGTGGCGCGCCTGGTACTCAAGTTTCTTCTGCTTCTCGCGGGTTTCCGTAATGTCACGGCATGTCAGAAGCACACCGACACACTCCTGAGTGTCACTGAACAACGGCTGGCGGTTTATCTCGAGCAGTACCTGTTCACCATCTGGCCCGGGCAACCACTCTTCTGAGCGTATCGCACTGCGCCGTTCAATGGCTTCAACATCGCGCTGGCGCATCCGCTCAGCACTCTGCACATCGAAGAAGTCGGTATCACGCTGACCTTTAATTTCATCAGCCGAACGACCGAGAAAACGACTACCCGGCCCATTACACAGACGATAGACGCCGCGCCGGTCTTTGTAGAACACCATCTCAGGCAGCGCGCCGAAAATGTTGCCGAACAAGGCGGTATGCGCACCCAGCTGACGATCACTGCGCGCGCGTAGCTGGCGCTGCTGAAGCAACAGCAGCACAGTGAATACTGAAATCATGGCCAGCAGTAATACGGCCAGAATCAGATCAAACGGCTCAGCAGCAATCCCATCAGCCATAGCAGGCAAGGGTGCCAGCAGCGCACTGCCGGCTATTGTGCTGGAAACAGTGGAGCGGTGAAAAATCAGAGAATCTCAACCTCGTTGCCGTGCGTCTCTAACCATTCCTTACGGTCAGAGGAGCGCTTCTTCGCCAACAGCATATCCATCATTTCATTGGTGCCATCCCCCGGCTCCAGCGACAGCTGGACGAGACGTCGGGTATTCGGGTCCATCGTGGTTTCACGTAACTGCATCGGGTTCATTTCACCCAGACCTTTAAAGCGCTGGACGTTCACTTTGCCACGTTTATTTTCGGCTTTAATGCGTTCAAGAACGCCCTGCTTTTCACCTTCGTCTAACGCGTAGTAGACATCTTTACCGACGTCTATACGGTACAAAGGCGGCATCGCGACATAAACGTGACCATCCGCCACCAGCTTGCGGAAGTGACGCACGAATAACGCGCACAGCAGGGTCGCGATATGCAGACCATCGGAGTCTGCATCGGCGAGAATACAGATCTTGCCGTAACGCAGGCCATCAAGGTTATCTGATGCTGGGTCAATCCCAAGAGCAACGGCGATATCGTGTACTTCCTGCGATGCCAGAATTTCTCCTGACTCCACTTCCCAGGTATTCAGAATCTTACCGCGCAGCGGCATGATGGCCTGAAACTCGCGATCACGGGCCTGCTTGGCAGAACCACCCGCCGAATCACCTTCCACCAGAAAGAGTTCCGTGCGTTCGCTGTCCTGACCGGTACAGTCGGCCAGCTTGCCCGGCAGAGCTGGGCCTTGGGTAATCTTCTTACGTGCAACTTTTTTGGATTTGCGCAAACGCGACTGCGCACTGGATATCGCCAGTTCGGCCAGGCGCTCGGCATCCGCGGTATTTTCATTCAGCCAAAGCGCGAAGGCGTCTTTCACTACGCCCGAGATAAAGGCTGAGGCTTCACGAGAAGACAGGCGCTCTTTGGTCTGACCCGCAAACTGAGGGTCGGCTAACTTGGCAGACAAAACATATGAGCAGCGCTCCCAGAGATCATCTGGTGTCAGCTTGATCCCGCGCGGCAACAGGTTGCGGAATTCGCAGAACTCACGCAACGCGTCGAGCAAGCCAGAACGGAAGCCATTCACATGAGTACCGCCCTGCGCGGTCGGGATCAGGTTAACGTAACTTTCCTGCAACAGCTCTCCGCCTTCAGGCAGCCAGAGCACGGCCCAGTCGACACCTTCAGTATCGCCGCTCATTGCGCCTGTGAAGGGCTCTTCGGGGATCGCTTCCCAGCCAGTTGTCGATACTTTGAGGTAATCTTTCAGACCATCTTCGTAATACCACTCAGCACTGTCTTCAGCGTTCGGGGCATTGAACTTGATACGCAGTCCCGGGCAGAGAACCGCTTTAGCACGCAGGTTGTGCTTGAGTCGTGCGACAGAAAACTTGGGAGTATCAAAGTATTGAGGGTCCGGTAAGAAGCGAACGCTGGTACCGGTGCGTTTCTTACCACAGGTGTCGACCACCTGAAGATCAATCGCTTTATAACCGTCTTTAAAGCCAATGCGCTGGACCTGACCGTCGCGCCAGATGGTTACTTCGAGCACCTGCGACAGGGCATTCACGACAGAAACACCGACACCGTGCAGACCACCGGAGAACTGGTAATTGTCATTACTGAACTTACCCCCGGCATGTAACTGGGTAAGAATCAGTTCAACGCCCGAAATACCATGTTCAGGGTGAATATCCGTTGGCATACCACGACCGTCGTCGAGCACAGTCATTGAGCCATCTTCGTGCAGCGTCACCTCGATTTTGCTGGCGTGACCTGCGAGAGCTTCGTCCACCGAGTTATCAATCACTTCCTGCGCCAGGTGATTCGGGCGGGTAGTTTCGGTGTACATGCCCGGACGCTTACGGACCGGGTCCAGACCACTCAGGACTTCAATCGATGAGGCGGTGTATTGCTTTGACATCTGTTCCCCTGTCAAACCATGAATTGCAGTAATGTCCGGAGTATACCGGGGCGTGGGGGAGTCTGCCTACCAGAGGCGACTCAAGTGCCCCAGCATCTGAGGTACCCGGTCGATAAAATGCTGGAAACTATGATCACCGCCGCCCTCCAGCCAGCCCGGACATTCGCGGTAAAGCTCAGCAGCATGCCGGTAATCGAGAGTTTCATCGCCCGTCTGCAATAGCAGCAGCAGATTCTGCGGATTCTGAACAACTGGCGTATTGAGCGCTTCAAGCTGATGTAGGTGCGCTTCTTCGAGCAACAGTGTTTCGCCCGTATGGTAGTGAGTGTGCTCGCCGAGGTAATGCCTGAACAATTCGAACGGTCGGACCGCGGGGTTGATCAATACAGCAGGGGCATCGTGTTTTTCGGCTAAAAAGGTCGCGTAAAAGCCACCCAACGAACTGCCGACAATCCAGACCCGGTCATGCTTCTCACGCAATTCCGCCAAGGCCTGCTCGGCCAATGCAATGGCATCCTGGGGGGCGAAATGGATAAAAGGGGCGTTAATGGAGCCGAGTTCGGGATGTTCACGGAACAGAGCCATCATCTGCTGGGCCTTCTCAGAGGCGGGTGAGCTGAGAAAACCGTGGAGATAAAGGCAGCCGCTGTTCTGCACAGAGGCTGGAATCAGCATATCAATATCCTGTCTGGGTACGATCTACCGCAAAGGATACATGGCTCAGGCGTTCAACGCCCGTGCTGATACGCCCATCTTTGTGCAGCTCTAACCAGCGGAAACCGGGCGCAGCCTCATCAAGACTGAAACCACTGGTCTGCGGCTCAAACTGTATACAGGTTGAGGGCGTGGACATCAGGCGCACGCCATTCACGTAACCATCGCAGCTCTGATGCACATGCCCCCAGAGCACCCCTTTGGCGTTGTCATGACTACTAAGAATATCCATCAGCGCCTGACGGTTGCGCAGACCAATGTTGTCCATCCACTCGCTGTTCATCGGGATCGGATGGTGGTGCAGACAAACGAGCGTATGCAGGTCTTCCCGCTCTGTCAGGGCACGTTCGAGCATATCCAACTCTTCCTGCCTGAGCTGGCCAAACACGGCACCTTCCACCTGAGAGTCGAGCATCACAATCTGCCAGTGTTCGCTGCGGATCACCTTATGCAGATGATCCCGCTCACGTCCGACTTTCTCAAGGTTACGGGGTTCGTCATGATTTCCGGGAAGCCAGAAGACAGGAGCACCGAAGCGGGCCATGGCATCGTCCAGCAGGCGGTAGGATTGTTCGCTGCCATCCTGAGACAGGTCGCCTGTGACCAGCATGGCATCGGCCTGAAACGGAAACGCATCCAACTGAGACAGAACGGCATGCATACTGTCGTACGTGGGTACGCCCAGCAGCTTACCACCTATATCCCCGAAGAGATGGGTATCGGTCACCTGCACGATGCGCAATGTCTCGGCGGATGTCAGTTGGAACACGTTGGCCTCAGTGTGAATTTCAGTGGGCTGAGACTATATATTAGACGTCTGTCAAAGCCCCGAACGGAAACCCATCACATATCGGAATATACGGGCCAATATACGAAAAAAGTACCAGCCCAGGCCAGAGTGGCCCGGCTCAACACACTTAATTAAAAGGTCGGCGTAAAACTGAAAGGCTGCTCGACATGCCCGTGCTGCAGACAATGCTCCAGCCAGTCGGCAAGAAATTTATTCAGCTGAATTTTTTCATCGGGCATGCGCATCTGAGGGTTGGGGTATTGATACCGCCCCTCAAATTTATGCTGGTTCTGGTAACTCAGCACTTCGGCCATGCTGGCGTCGTGGTACAGGCGCACATTCATGGAAGGAGGAGTGACCCACTCCGGGCTCAAGCCCTCCTGCTGTACGGTCAGCATCGTGGTGTATGGCTGCACCTCGTCGATCCTGATCCGCACCCGGGCACTCTGATCACCCATCCCTGTGATCGCAAACGTGCGCTCACCGCCTTCGTCGGTCTCAGGCAGCAAGCGAAGGAATCGCAGGTAATTCGACTCGGCAACGGAAGCCATTTCCTGCAGGTCAGGGACGTAGCGTTTACGGCGCAAGCGTTCTCTCCGGAGTAAATATCAAAGACACAACACCTTAGCAGGGCACATGAAGATTTTCCTGATCAGCGCCGTTATCGGCACTGTCAGATATGACTGAGGGCGCCCTCAAAAGAGCGCATGTGTCATCCTGAACGCAGCCTTTAAGCAGTCACTGAGGCGTGATTAATCTTCAGCCATTGTAACGCCATAATGGTCGCCGCGTTGTTGATGGTGCCATCCTCCACACCGCGATAGGCATCGTCAAACGGCACCACAAATGCACGGATGTCTTCATGTTCGTCATCAAGACCGTGCAGCCCGCCCATGCCCTCACTGTCGATCAGTCCACAGAAAATCGCGACCTTCTCGCTGGTACCGCCTGGAGACACCCAGTAATTGCACACAGGAATCAGGCGGGTGGGCACGGTGCCAGCCTCTTCTTCGGATTCACGCAAGGCGACGTCCTCAGGCGTTTCGCCCTCTTCCACCATGCCCGCGACCAGCTCAATCAGCCAGGGAGAACGTTCATCCTCAAGCGCCCCGACGCGAAACTGCTCAAGCAGCACCACTGCATCTTTTTTGGGATCAAACAGCAGGACACAGACCGCCTGCCCGCGCTCGAAAAGCTCACGAGTGAACGGCCCCATCCATTCGCCGTTAAAGCGTTTATGGCGAAGGGTGAGCTTTTCCATGCGGAAGAACCCCTGATATGCGACTTCTTTTGCCTCCACGACGACATCGGCGGCTGTCATGGGCGATGGGAAAACGGACATGCTTGACCTATCTATATATCTATACAAGAATATTCGAATAAACACCGGCAATACTGACTGTTCGCTCAGTAGCAACAAAGGTGAAACTGAAAGCCGGATAATTTCTGTTAGACTTGGTGCACCTCCGGAAATTCCAGGGGCACCTGAGAGCATTTTATACCTTCTCCTGGGAAAGGCACCTTTATGAAAAAACTGCTTACTCTGACATCTGCAATCCTGTTGCCATCGGCCGTTATTGCTGCAGATCTCAGCACCATATACGACATGGCCGCCAGCAACGACCCACAAATTGCTGCTGCCCGCGCCAGTCGCGAAGCAGATGCATACAACGTCATGATCGCCCGCGGCGCTCTGCTGCCACAGGCAGAAGCCAGCTACACGCACACTAATGTCGAAATCGAAATCGACGGTGTAAACGGACTGTTCACTGATTACGAACTCGGCGCATTCTCGGTTACCGCCGGAATGTCACTGTTCAACCTGAACAGCTGGTACACCTACAAGGCAGCTCGCGCTGGTAACGACAACGGCATTTACGAGCTGCAAATGGCCGAACAGCAACTGCTGCTTCGTACGGCGGAAGCCTACTTCAACGTCCTGCGTGCCGAAGACAACCTGTCGACTGCCGATGCTGAGCTGAAAGCCGTGCAACGCTCACTGGAGCAAACTAAGCAGCGCTATGACGTCGGCCTGACTGCAATTACTGATGTTCATTCAGCGCAAGCCGCTTACGATCTGAGTTACGCTAACCTGCTGGGCCAGCAGGCAAACCGCCAGATTCAGTACGAAACGCTTGAGCAGCTGACAGGCCAGACCATCAGTGATGTTGCCGCGTTGAAAGGCTCGGTGGACATGAATCGTCCAGAGCCTGCCGACCCGAACGCCTGGGTTACTTCCGGCATGGATAAATTCCCGGGCCTGCGCATGGTGGACTCACAACTTGAAGCCGCTCGCCTGCAACGCAACGCCGCACGTGCAGCGCACCTGCCTACCGTAGAAGTTTTTGCTAACTATGAAGACGGCGATCAGGCCACAACCATCACCGAAGATCCTGCTAGCGCCACCCGAACCGCTTATGGCATCAAGGTATCAGTACCTCTGCTGGCCGGTGGTTCTCTGTATGCTCAGACCAAACAGGCTGCTCTGAATTACGCTGCCGCTGACTATCTGCTTGAGAACGAACGACGCACAGTTCGTCAGAATATCCGTACTCTGTACCTGCAGGTCCAGAATGATGTTCTGAACATCAAGGCACGCCAGCAGTCGATCCGCTCTGCACGTAGTGCACTGGATGCGACCCAGACAGGTTATAAAGTCGGTACCCGTAATATTGTTGAAGTGCTCGACGCACAGCAGCAGCTGTACGGTGCAGAGCGTGACTACGCAAACGCGCGTTATGACTACATCATCAACCTGCTGACCCTGAAGTACTACGCAGGCACGCTGAACGAAGGTGACATCAATATGCTGAACGGCTGGCTGCAAGGCTGAACAGCTTTCAGTAAGACACCAACCAGCGTGAAAAAAGGGGCCTTGGCCCCTTTTTTCGTGTTCGTTTACTTCCCCCAGTAAAGACGGGGCGTCTGCCCCCTGTTATCCCGCGCCGCCACTGCTATAATCGCCAGTCTTTGAATTCGCGCAAACCACAGGAATTATCACCGTGAGTGAGAGCCGCCATAACATCAAAACCTTCCAGGGCCTTATCGCTGCCCTGCAGGAATACTGGTCCGAGCAGGGCTGTGTGATCAATCAACCGCTCGATATGGAAGTCGGTGCCGGTACCTTCCACACCGCTACCTTCCTGCGTGCTATTGGCCCTGAAAACTGGGCATCTGCCTATGTTCAGCCAAGCCGCCGCCCGACCGATGGCCGTTATGGTGAGAACCCGAACCGTCTGCAGCACTACTACCAGTTCCAGGTGGTTCTGAAACCTAATCCGGTAAACATTCAGGAACTCTACCTCGATTCGCTGCGTGCAATGGGCGTTGATCCTCTGGTGCACGACATCCGCTTCGTTGAAGACAACTGGGAATCTCCAACGCTGGGCGCCTGGGGTCTGGGTTGGGAAGTCTGGCTGAACGGTATGGAAGTCACTCAGTTCACGTACTTCCAGCAAGTGGGCGGCCTTGAGTGCTTCCCGGTGACTGGCGAAATCACCTATGGTCTTGAGCGTATCGCCATGTACCTGCAGGAAGTCGATTCTGTTTACGATCTGGTCTGGACCTACGGCCCGGACGGCAAAGCCGTGACTTACGGCGATGTATTCCACCAGAACGAAGTCGAGCAGTCGGCGTACAACTTTGAACACGCGGACGTAGACTTTTTGTTCACTGCGTTTGATCAGTACGAAAAAGACTGCGCTCGCCTGATTGATGCTGGCTTGCCTCTGCCAGCCTACGAGCAGGTTCTGAAGGCATCACATACCTTCAACCTCCTCGATGCCCGTGGCGCCATCTCTGTGACCGAGCGTCAGGGCTATATCCTCCGCGTCCGCACTCTGGCGCGCTCAGTTGCACAGGCGTACTTCAACAGCCGTGCAGAACTGGGCTTCCCGCTGGCTGAAGAAGCCAACCGTGCTGATGTGCTCGCCAAGTATCAGGCCGAAAAAGCCGACCGCGAAGCAAAAGCTGCCGCTCAGGAGGAGAAGTAAGATGAGCCAGTCTAATAAAGATTTTCTGGTAGAGCTCGGTACCGAAGAGCTGCCACCAACGGCGTTAAAGTCGCTGTCTGACGCTTTCACTACTGGTGTTGAAGCCGGCCTGAAAGAAGCTGGCCTGAGCCACGGAAACGTCGTCAGCTACGCTGCTCCACGTCGCCTCGCCATCACGATTGAAGCACTCCAGTGCGAACAGGCCGATAAAGAAGAAACTCTCTACGGCCCTCCGGCGAACATTGCCTTTGATGCCGACGGTAACCCAACAAAAGCGGCTGTAGGCTTTGCCTCACGGGCAGGCGCTGATGCCTCTGAACTTCAGACGGCACCCGAGTCACACGGCAAAAATGCCGGTAAGCTGATGCTGCAACGCACCATCAAAGGCCAGCAGACTACCGAACTTCTCGCCGGCATCATTCAGACCAGTCTCGATAAGCTGCCAATTCCTAAGCGTATGCGCTGGGGTGCATCACGTGTTGAATTCGTACGTCCGGTACAGTGGCTGGTCATGCTGCTGGGTGATGCGGTAGTTGATGGCGAAGTGCTGGGCCTGAAAGCCGGTAATACCAGCCGTGGCCACCGTTTCCATGCACCGGGCGAGATCGTGATTGCCAACCCAATGGCGTATCAGGAAACCTTGCGTAGCGCCTATGTGATGGCCAGCTTTGCAGAGCGCTCAGCCCTGATCAAAGAACAGGTCACAGCTGAAGGAAAAAACCTCGGTGGCGAAGCCATTATTGATGAGGACCTGCTCGACGAAGTGACCGCACTCAACGAGTGGCCTGTCGCTCTGGCTGGCTCATTCGACGAAGACTTCCTGCGCGTTCCGCCAGAAGCACTGGTGTCTTCTATGAAAGAACACCAGAAGTACTTCCACGTGATGAAAGACGGCAAACTGCTGCCTAACTTCATTACCGTATCCAACATCGAATCGAAAGATCCGGCGCAGGTGATCTCAGGTAACGAGAAAGTGATCCGTCCACGTCTGGCCGATGCTGCCTTCTTCTGGGATACCGACCGTAAGCAGAAACTGGAAAGCCGTTTCGCCAAGCTCGAAAACGTCGTCTGGGTAAACAAACTCGGTTCTGTTGCTGATAAAGCCCGCCGCATTGGCGCACTGGCAGCCCGCATCGCTGGCGAAACCGGTGGCGATAAAGCACTGGTTGAGCGTGCAGCGCAGCTGTGTAAGAACGACCTCGTATCCAACATGGTGTTTGAGTTCACCGACCTTCAGGGTCTCGCCGGTAAATACTACGCGGAACACGATGGCGAGCACGCCGATGTTGCAGCCGCCATGGTTGAACAGTACATGCCTGCGTTTGCGGGTGATGAACTGCCGGCAACACAGACCGGTACGCTGATCGCACTGGCCGACCGTCTCGACAGCCTTGTCGGTCTGTTTGGCTTAGGTCAGATCCCAACGGGCTCCAAAGACCCGTTCGCACTGCGTCGTGCGTCTCTGGGTGTGCTGCGTATTCTGGTTGAGAAAGAGATCAATATCGATCTGGCGACACTGATTGATTACGCACTGGAAGGCGACTGGAAAACGGCTCCAAAAGCCGACACCAAAGCCACCCTTATCGAATACATGCTGGATCGCTTCAGCGCCTGGTACGGGGATGAAAACATCCCGACGGGCGTATTCCAGGCAGTACGCGCTCTGGGCGTTACCAATGCACTGGATGTGAACCGTCGCGTTAAGGCCGTGTTCGAATTCAGCAAGCTCGATGCTGCCGAATCACTGGCTGCCGCGAACAAGCGTGTATCCAACATCCTCGCCAAGAACGGCGGCGATGCCGTCGAAGCCAAAGTTAACGGCGAGCTGCTTTCACAGAACGAAGAGCAGGTACTGGCCCGCGAAATCGCAGCCAAGCATCAGGCGCTCGAGCCCCTGATGGCCAAAGGCGATTACGCCGCCGCCCTGAACGAACTGGCTGGCCTGCGTACCGCAGTGGATGCTTTCTTCGATAACGTTATGGTTATGGCCGATGACAAAGCCGTGAAAAATAACCGTCTCGCACTGCTCAAACAGCTGCAAGGGCTGTTTATCGGTATCGCGGATATTTCGGTGTTGTAAGACTGATACCTTGACCAAGAAAAGCCCGGCCATTAACAATGGCCGGGCTTTTTTGTTTACAACGTACTTAAATTATTCCGCTTTATGCCCGACTCCAGCTGGGTAACCGCGTCGGATTTCTTTCATATGAATGCGCCCTTCAATTGGGTCATCGCTGTGATCCTGCCATTGCATCCACTGCGTCAGCGAAATAGAAAGCTGCAATGAATAATCCAGTGAAATCCAGCTACTACGTCCGCTGGCATAAGCCGGTACGCCATCGCCCATCACGTTAACTGGGCCAGAGCCTGTTTCAACCGTCATGTTAAATGGCTCAGCTGCTGGCGTATTGGCGAAGTAGATACTGTCTATTTCAGCAAAGCCGATACCGTTATTCACTGTTGCATCAGCACCACTGCGATCTTTACCAATAGCCGGGTTAGCCGCATTTGGCGTGACACATTCTTTAGTCAGAGATGAGAACTGCGAGAGAAGTGGCGGTGTCACCAGATTTTTGTCTGGTACAGAAGCCGTGCCATGACAGGACATACATGAGCTGTTGGCATTATCCGCAGGGCCATTTAAGCGATAATTACAGCCCAGATGCCCCATTTGCTTCATGACGTCATCACCACCGTATTTATTCAGTTCATCGACGGTATCCCAGAAAATAACTTCCTGTTTAAAGCCATTTTTCTTCACGTCGACCGGATGGTTATACGCAAGCTGGCCTTCCGGTGGCGTATCGTTCCCCCACATAACACCGAGCAGAGCAATACGCAGCCACGGATCATCTACATCGGCCTTGCGCTGACCGTCAGCTACGAAGGTACCGAACACCCATTCAGTGCCTTTGGCACGGCTGTCTTTTACAGCAAAGTCGAATTGCAGCAAGGTCACGTCGCCCCATTCGGTAGTACTGCGAGGGCACTGCTCGCTCTCTTCAATCAACGTACATTCTTTACCGTTGGCAGGTTTGCAGCTACAGAACGTCGGATCTGAGATATTGGCATTCCAGCTTGGCAGATTGGCCATCACTGGTAGCACGTCAGGGCTCAAGGTATTGAAGAGAGGCTTACCGATTACCGCACCCTCGTCAAAGCTGACGTCGTCCTGCGGAATTTTCGCGGTGCCGTCGGCCTGCCAGACAGTGCCGAGAGTGTAAGCAGCCGTGGCATTAAAGAAACCCACCGCCCACATGGTGCTTGGCATATCGCCCTCTGGTGTTGAGAACGTCACCGGCGCCTCTCGTGTCAGGCCGTGTGTGAACTCGCGTCCGCTCATAGCATCGTAGGTCTGGAATGGAATGTTGTACCAGGGACGAACCTTGTTATTACACACGTCCCAGTCTTCCGCATCTTTCTGGTTAACGTTGCCCTCCTGAATATATTTCATCACCAGCCAACCGTAGTCGTACGCCAGCTTAGCTTTCTCTTCCTGAGATGTACCTTCGTCGAATAGCGCATCAAATTTGCTGTCACGCCATTGCTGGCTTGCCGCATCGTCCACCGGGGAGCGCGGGAAATCATCCGACAGCTGATACACAGGGCCTGTCCAGTCAGCCGGGGGAACGTTGCTGGTTTTCTGACCGACCCATTGATCCTGAAATGCCGGGTCCTGCCAGTAACTTGGGTAAGTGCCTGTACAGGTTCCATTCCTGGCTGAATCGGAGGTTGAATCAGTGGTTGCTACATCTTCTTTCGGGGATTCTCCGCAAGCTGCCAGCATCAATGCTGAGCCACATACGGTCGCTGCCATAAGCCGTTTTATCATTGTTATATCCATATCCATCGTCCTTAATTGTGATGGGAAGTGTTGGGGAAACCCAGATTAGCAGAGGTATCTTGATGGATACCTGAGATTTCAGGCATGTCAGGTGTCGGGATATGACAGTGGCGACAGTAGTACGCCCCTCCCTCCCGTGTGGCCGCCAGTGTCTAATGCCACCGAAGCCTGACGACTTCCGTTATACTCGGGCTTTATTTTCCAACAGCCCGGGGCCCCTCTATGCAACTCATCATCCTCGACCGCGATGGCGTTCTGAATCAGGATTCCGATGCGTACGTTAAGTCCGTTGATGAGTGGCTGCCGATCCCGGGCAGTGCTGAAGCCGTAGGCAAACTCTGCAAGGCCGACTTCACTGTTGCCGTCGCGACGAATCAGAGTGGTCTGGCACGCGGTTATTTTTCTCAGACTGATCTTGATGCCATGCACGACAAAATGACGGGGCTCGCTGCGGCTGAGGGCGGTGAGTTTGCTCATATCGCGTTTTGCCCGCATGGCCCGGACGATGGCTGCGACTGCCGCAAGCCACTGCCCGGTTTAATTCATCAGATCGAAGATGCCCTGAAGGTGTCGGCAGAAGGTGCCTGGATGGTCGGTGACTCGATACGCGACCTGGAGGCTGGAGCTGCAGCAGGATGCAAAACTGCGCTTGTAAGAACCGGCAAAGGCGAGAAAAGTGAGCACAAACTCACTTCTCACCCGACGCTGGCTCAGGCCCCCGTATTTGAGGACCTGGCCACGTTTGTTGATTGGCTTATCGCCCAGCAACCTTAGTTGCTCACCGGCTCCCACGGTAAGGTGCCGGGCGCAGCCTCGATAAAGTTTAGGTACTGCTCAAGGTGATCCACCAGGTCGCGGATGACTTCCTCTTTGCTGCACCCAAACAAATCGTAACCCAGCGAACCATGACTCAGGTGAACATCGGCACGCCAGAAGGTCGCCGACTTTGCGCCCGCTGGCCGATAATCCGGCGCGTCATGCTCGGTGGCTTTGACCTGATAAAAGAACTCATCAACGCCCTCTCTCACGAGAGACATGGAGACTTCCCCCGTCGCGCCACTGACACGCACATCCCAACCGTGAGAACGTAGCTCTTCACTGACTTCTTCCAGCGCGGGCGTAACAACGCCCTCAATGTATTTCTCGACTTTGTTAGCACCGGGGAATTTCATCATACCATTCAGGCGCTTGCGCCAGTCTCCGCCATTGCTGTGCGGGCGAACTGGGGTAATCGCATTGATAGAGCCCTCACGATGACCTTCGATGACCAATGCCCGCCAGAGCCCGGCAACGGCCAGCAGCATGATGATCCCGAATGGTAATGCACTCACGATGGTCATGGTCTGCAATGCACTTAAACCGCCAGCCAACAACAAGGCCGCCGCTATGCCCCCTTCAAGGAAAGCCCAGAACACTCGTTGCCAGACCGGAGTCTCTAGTAAACCACCCGACGCCAGTGAGTCGACCACCAGAGAGCCCGAGTCGGATGAGGTAACAAAGAAGGTAATGATGAGGAAGACGGTGATAATCGAAAGGAAAAACGACATCGGCAGACGATCATAAAACTCAAACAGTGCCACCGCATGATTGGACTGAACTTCGCCGATCAACGCCTCTTTGCCCTGCTCCATAATCAGGTGCAGTGCCGTATCGCCAAAAATGGCGAACCACAGAAATGTAAACAGAGTCGGAACCGCCAGGACACCAAACACAAACTGACGGATCGTACGTCCACGGCTGATCTTAGCGATAAAGAGACCAACAAAAGGCGCCCAGGCAATCGTCCAGGCGAAGATAAACAGTGTCCAGTTACCAATCCAGTCACTGTGTGTGTAGGCCTGCATATTAAAGGTGCGCTCGACAACGCCACCCAGATAAGCACCTGTATTCTGCAACAGGGTATTAAGAATATGAACGCTCGGGCCTACGGCGAAAACAACGGCCATAAGAAAAACTGCCAGCCCCATGTTCAGCATCGACAGGTTCTTAATGCCCTTGTCCATACCCGCAACCACTGAAGCCGTCGCAGCCAGAGTAATCACAGCAATGGCGATCACCTGAACGGTCGTGCTCACCGGTATCGCTGGCCAGAGATAATTGATGCCTGCATTTATCTGAGATACCGACAGCCCCAGCGTCGTTGCCAGGCCAAACATAGTCCCCAATACCGCGAACGTATCGACGATATGCCCAGCCCAACCATGAATGCGATCACCAATGAGAGGGTACAACGCAGAGCGCACAGACAAGGGAAGACCGTGCCTGTAGGCAAAGTAAGCCAACACTAACCCCATCAGACCGTAGATCCCCCAGATGTGGAGACCCCAGTGGAAATAGGCAATCTGCATGGCTTCTTTTGCCGCGGGCACAGTCTCTGCGGCACCGGCCGGAGGCGTCGAATAATGAAGTACGGGCTCAGCCACACCAAAGAACAGCAGTGCGATACCGTAGCCTGCTGAGAACAACATTGCGAACCAGGCCGGAAACGAATACTCGGGTTCCGCATGATCAGAACCCAATCGGATGTTGCCCCAACTGCTGAAGCCAACCACAAGAATAAAAATCAGAAAGATCGCCACCGCTAACATGTAGAACCAGCCAAACGTCTGGGTAATCCAGCCCAGCATACTGCTGAACAGATTGCCCGCTGCTTCAGGATTACTGACCGTGCCTATAATCAACAGAGCCGCGACAATAATGGTGGGGACAGCAACAGGCATAAGTAACGTTGCCTGAAGGCCTTTTCGTTCGAGATTCATTCAACACTCCGGTTTGTATGGTCCAGCGCACCCCGTCTCAGCGCGGCGTGCCTGTATTACCCTGACAAAGCCAGAGCCAGATAGCAAATCGCTACTTTTCAGAAGGCGGCTTTCGCCGTACTCTGAATACAGTGCTAGTCACACTCCGAAGGAGTAAACGATTGCCTGAGACCACCGCTCGCTCTACATCACTCGCCGCCTGCCGCACCATCATTTTTATGGTCTGGATGACCTTCCTCACCCTGATCTGGATTCTTCCCGCTCTGATTATTTCGCCATTAATGGACCTGCCTGCCCGGCACCGTCTTATTGGCCGACCTTTCTGCATCGCCTGCGTCTGGTCTGCACGCCTGATTCTGGGCCTGCGTTGGAACGTCATCTACGAGGGCGAACTCCCCGCCCGGCCTTCGATTATTATGGCTAAGCACCAAAGCAGTTGGGAAACCTTTATGCTGCCCGCACTATTGCCGCCGCAGGTTCAGGTCATCAAAAAAGAGCTGACGCGTATTCCGATCTTTGGCTGGTACCTCGCCATGATGGGGCCTATTACGATCGACCGGACGCAACGGACGACAGCTCTCAAAGAGCTCGTTAAGCAAGGAACACAACGTCTGAACAACGGCTTTCATGTGCTGATATTCCCCGAAGGGAGCCGTGTCCCTGCAGGCGCACGTAAAGCGTTTTCTAAAGGGGGCAGCATGCTCGCCAGCCGCGTCAAGGCGCCTGTGATTCCCATAGCTCATAACGCCGGAGACTTCTGGCCGAACCACCACTGGATACGCTATCCGGGCACAATTACTGTCGTTATCGGGGCTCCGCTAGATAGTAAAGACTTACCAACTAAGTTTCTTCATCAGCAATGTGAAGAGTGGATAAACAATCGCGTCGACGAGATTTCTGCAACGCCTTTTCAGGGCACCGTGATTACTGAACTCACCAGCGGAAAACGATTCTGATAACTGCAACACACTGCATGATATGATCATTGCCGCTATTACCGGGGGATTCACAGGGGGACACTATGGTGATTGAAGTAGGTGGTATTTTTGGCATTCTGATTCTGGTTGGCGATATCTACGCCATCCTGAATACCGTTCAGGCACGCACCACACTAGGCGTGAAAGCGGCCTGGATTGCAGCAATTCTGTTGCTGCCTGTCGCAGGCCTGATTGCATGGTATTTCTTTGGTCCTCGCGAACCCAAGGTCAGCTGACCGACCCAAGATTCGCATACCAGACAGCGGCTTAACTATCGCCGCTGTCTGAGCTAGAGCTGGCACTTGGTGTACCCGAGCCGCCTGCATCCTTAAGTGCGCGCTCTTTACCCGCAGCTTCTTCAGCACGTTTTTCCACTTCCTCGACCAAGCGAACATTGGCGTTCGGTGCCTTGCCCTGCTTGTCTTCACCAAAGTAAATAGTCTGGTGTGGGAATGGAATCTCGATATTCCGCTCATCAAAGGCAATCTTCATTCGGCGGTTAAACTCACGGCCTACGTTCCATTGCTGGATCGGCTTAGTCTTAATCCGCGCCTTAATCATCACAGCACTGTCAGCAAACTGATCGACACCCAGCACCTCGAGGGGCTCAAGAATCAGATCTTCGAAGTCTTTGTCTGAACGCAGGTCTTCATCCACCTCGCGCATAATCGCAACGACTTCATCTGTGTTCTCACGATACGCTACACCCACATCCATCAGGTAGTAGCTGAAGTCTTTGGTCAGGTTCGAGATGATCGATACTTCACCGAATGGAATCGTGTGCACAGTACCGTCCAGGTCTCGCATCTGAATCTTGCGCAGCGTGATCTTTTCTACCAGACCAAAATGATCATTGATCTTGATGACGTCACCAATTTGCAGCAGATCCTCAAACACCACTGTCAGCCCGGTCAGGAAGTCCTTCACCAGAGTCTGAGCACCAAAGCCCACAGCAATACCCAGAACACCAGCACCGGCCAGTAACGGCATTATGTTGATGCCTACCTCAGAGAGAATCACCATCACCGACAGCAACGACAGGGTGATCAGCAGAATGTTGCGAATGATCGGCGTGATGGTCTGGAAGCGCGAGCTGTTCAGTCGCTCGTGACGGAACATTAACGACTCCAATAAGGCATTTACGCCCTCCCAGATGGAGGCAAACACCAGAGCAGCGAGAGAGATCGACAGCACGGTCCCGAGCAGACTACCCAGCCCTGACATGCTCTCTTCACCAAAATACACAGCCGCGACATCCAGTGCTGCGTATCCCACAAGAATAAGACCTACCGCGTAACCGATGACACGCTGAATGGTAAACAATGAACTGAAACGCTCCTTATCCCAGTGCAAACGCTTACGTACCCGCTTCATGCGTTTATCGAGAAACCGGCTCAGATAACCATTCAGAAAAATACCCACTAGAACCAACAAGGTGGTCACGCCGAACGCCAATACATCGCCCACAATATTCTCAGGGAGCCCATAGCTATCAGTCAGTGCCGTGAACTCACTCAGCACGCCTGAGCCGGTGCTATCCAGACCAAAAACTGAAGCCAGCTCGGGTTCTGGCTCTGGTTCTGCCTCTAACATCAGTTCCAGCTTCTGAATCAGATCCTGCCGCTCTGTTTCACTCTCCAGCGTGCCAATCAGGTTCTTTACTGCCTCCCGGTCAACTGCCTGACCATCGCCCGGTCCATCCGAGGAACCCGGTGAAGCAGGAGCACCCCAAACTAACAAAGACGAGAGTAGTAACAGGCAGGCAGCCAGTAAACGCATAGTGTTCTCCAACAAAATTATGAAGTTATCGACCAGCAAATCTGCGCTGGGTTCATCCTGAGTGGCCATAATGCCGCCTATATCAGGCGATTAAGTCATTGTGACAATACTGCCATCTTGGCTATAACTGGTACGAGACTTTAACTATCTGCGCAGGAGAAGGCCATGAGTACCACCGCCGATATCAGCATGTCCCAGACAGAATCGACCAATGGCATTGAAGTCCGCCGCATGGACTTCAGCTTTGATCAGGTCGACACCATGGACTGGTACCGTGGCAATCCGATCCTTACTGCCTTCATAGCGGTACTCTCAGGTACCTTCCCGCCGGGCGAGCAGATGTTTATAGAGTCTGTGCGCAACTACAAAGACCGTGTGACTGATCCGCAGCTATTAGAGAACGTCAAAGACTTCACCCGCCAGGAAGCCCACCACACGAATCAGCACAAACTCGCCAATGAGAAGCTGGAATCACTAGGCTGGAAAGCGCAGAAGATCGAAAAGCGTGTCGAAAAGGCCATCGCATTACTCAATGCCAAACGTTCAAAACGGGAACGTCTGGCGGCGACAGTGTGCCTTGAGCACATCACTGCAATTGTGGCTGAGTATGTACTTACTCACCCCAAACAGCTTGAGGGGATGCACCCTTCCATTAAATATATGATGATCTGGCACGCCATCGAAGAGATCGAACATAAGTCCGTCGCGTTTGATGTGTACATGGCCACCGGCGGTCAGCGTAAGACTCTGCTGCGTATCATGCGCGCCATTGCGGTACTGTTTCCCACCCTCACCATTGGCCGCACCATCTACCTTCTGTGGGCCGCTCGACGGATGCCCAGCTGGGTTCAGATCAAGGAAGCCTGGGGCATGCTCTTTGGTGAAGACGGCATGTTCACCTGCATCAAAGCGCCATTCAAAGATTTCTACCGCGAAGACTTCCACCCCGAAGATCACGACAATCGTGAGTTGATCGAAAAGTGGAAAGCCGAAATTGAAGCGTACCGGGCTGGCTAAGCACGGGTTAACAGTCAGGCCAGCCAGACGACAGCCGAGCTTATTCCAGAAAGAACTTCGCCCGCTGCAGGTAGGCCTGTCGATCAGACAGGCCGTTATAGCCGCCGTTGACCCTGCGAGTAATGCCCAACAGATCATCATGATCGGCTTTTTCCTGCAGGTGCCGGGTTTCCCAGAACCAGAGACTCACCTTTAACGCATGCTCAGGGGTGGACAGTAATTCTGGCCAATCCGGCTGCGACGTATCTATCCCAGCGTACTCTGCGTACTGCTCGTAGTTATAACGTCCTGTCAGCTGAATTAACCCACGACCCTTAAAGCGAACACCGTCACCGGGTTGGGTATTGCCCAGATCAGAGCGCCCTTCGTAAGCCTGTCCAGAAGCCAGCTCTTCGGTATAGAAGAGCGACAGACTCTCGTGTCCGATCTGAGCGAGAAAGTGCGCCAGACGGCGAGCACCAGAAACACACCCTGTCTGTTCAGCGGCACTCTGCATCAGTGGAAAATAGGTTTCGATCTTTGATAAAGGTGCGGTCGGCATAACTGCTGCCAGGCAATCACTGGAAAACGCCTTCGGCTGCAGGTCTTTCAAAGTACGTAACGTGCGACCGTTAGGGTCGACCCGTCCATCAGGGCGATTAAGCCCCACTGCCCCACGCTGAAAAGCATCAATCACACTGATGGTTGCCGGGCCAATCAGGCCGTCAACCACTAAAGGTTTCTCCGGGCTGAGAGCCTGATTTAACGCCGCCTGCACGATACGTACATCAGACTTCATATTTACGCCGCCAGCGCCAACACTGCACTGAATGCACATACGACAACTCCTTTGCTTTAAAAACCCGTTCAGCGGCCATACAGGCCCGCCTGCTTGCCTTCATCATTACTGAGGACGGCGATTTTCTCAATGGCTGAGGCATGTCCTCACGCGCCACTGCGGACGTTCTTTCCTTTCGTTGAGCCGAATAAGCGAAGTATTCGGCTCATAGCGTGAGCCGATTAGATCCTTACTGAACAAAAAGCCCCGGCTGACGCATATCAGCCGGGGCTTTTTAGAGGTCTTTATCGTATCGACTTTCCCTGTGTTCCACGTGGAACATGGAACACAGAGAGCAGCGGATCAGAAGTCCAGGTTCGCTACGTTCAGTGCGTTCGCTTCGATAAAGGCACGACGTGGTTCTACGTCATCGCCCATCAGTGTAGTGAACATCTTATCGGCGCCAATAGCATCTTCGATGCTTACCTGAAGCATACGGCGAGTCTCTGGGTCCATGGTGGTTTCCCAAAGCTGCTCAGGGTTCATCTCACCCAGACCTTTATAGCGCTGGATGTTGAAGCCTTTCTGAGCTTCGTGGAGCAGCCACTTAACGGCATCCCAGAAGTCATTGATCATGTGAACGCGCTCGCCACGCTGGATGTAGGCACCCTCTTCCAGGGTCTCAGCCAGCTTCTCGCTCATGCTTGCGAGCTTGTTGTAGCCATTGCCACCAAAGAAGTCGACATCGAGAATGTAGTCTCGTGCCATACCGTGAGTGATCACTTTTACGTCGACGTTGTAGTTGTCGCGCTCTGGATCTTTAACCGTCGCAACTTCGAAGTGTGAGCCACTGCGGCCTGCATCAGGAAGCTGTTCACGCAGCTTACCAACCCACTCATTCATCGCAGCTTCGCTGGTCATCATATCGGTAGTGACGCGTGGCAGAGTCAGCATCAGGTGCAGAATCTCTTTACGCACAACGTTCGACATACGATCGACCGTCTCTTGTGCAGAGCGATACTGATCAACGATCTGAGCAAACGCCTCGTCAGAGATTGCTGGGGCGCCCTCAGAAGGGTGCAGAGCGGCTTTCTCGAGTGCGATGTGGGTGAGGTAGCTCTCCATCGCTTCTTCGTCTTTGATGTACTGCTCCTGCTTACCACGCTTGATCTTGTACAGTGGCGGCTGAGCGATGTAGACGTGGCCACGCTCAATGATTTCAGGCATCTGACGGAAGAAGAAGGTCAACAGCAGCGTACGGATGTGCGCACCATCGACGTCAGCATCCGTCATGATAATAATGCGGTGATAACGCAGCTTATCCGGATCAAACTCTTCACGACCGATACCACAGCCCAGTGCAGTAATCAGTGTGCCAACTTCGGCAGAAGACAGCATCTTGTCGAAGCGAGCTTTTTCTACGTTAAGGATCTTACCTTTGAGTGGCAGAATAGCCTGGGTCCGGCGGTCACGGCCCTGCTTAGCAGAACCACCCGCAGAGTCACCCTCCACCAGGTACACTTCGGAGAGTGCCGGGTCTTTTTCCTGACAGTCTGCCAGCTTACCCGGCAGACCTGCGATATCGAGCGCGCCCTTACGACGGGTCATCTCACGTGCCTTACGCGCCGCTTCACGAGCACGGGCAGCATCAATCATTTTGCCAACAAGCTCTTTCGCCTGCTGTGGGTTTTCCAGCAGGAAGTCCTGGAACTGACGCCCCATTTCCTGCTCAACGGCAGGCTTAACTTCGCTGGAGACCAGCTTATCTTTGGTCTGTGAACTGAACTTAGGATCAGGCACTTTCACCGAAATAATCGCCGTGAGACCCTCTCGAGCGTCATCACCTGTGGTCGATACCTTGGCTTTCTTATCCAGGCCTTCCTGAGTAATGTAAGAGTTCAGAGAACGCGTCAGCGCGGCGCGGAAGCCCGCGAGGTGCGTACCACCGTCACGCTGTGGAATATTGTTGGTATAGCAGTGAATGCTTTCCTGAAAACCGTCGTTCCACTGCATTGCTACTTCAACACCGATACCGTCGTCGCGCTGCTCAGTTAAAAAGTGGAATACTTCGCTGACGGGTGTTTTACCTTCGTTCAGGAAGCCAACAAATGAGCCCAGACCACCTTCAAATTCAAAAATATCTTCTTTATCAGAACGCTCATCCTTCATATGGATGCGCACACCTGAGTTCAGGAACGACAGTTCACGCAAGCGCTTAGCCAGATAGTCGTAGCTGAATTCTGTCTTAGTGAAGGTCTCTTTCGACGGCAGGAAGGTGATCGCTGTACCCGTAGTGTCAGATACACCGACTTCTTTCAGTGGGTAATCCGGAACACCGTGCGTATATTCCTGCTCAAACAGCTTACCGCCACGACGAATGGTCAGCTTCAGCTTCTCAGACAGCGCGTTTACTACAGAGACACCAACACCGTGCAGACCGCCGGATACCTTGTAGGAGTTGTCATCGAACTTACCGCCCGCGTGGAGTACCGTCAGAATAACCTCTGCAGCCGATACGCCCTCTTCCGGGTGAAGCTCGGTAGGAATACCACGACCGTTATCGGAGACCGTGATTGAGTTGTCCTGATGGATAACAACCTCAACTGTGTCACAGTGACCAGCCAGCGCCTCGTCAATGGAGTTATCGACCACCTCGAACACCATGTGGTGGAGGCCGGTACCGTCGTCGGTATCGCCGATATACATCCCTGGACGCTTCCGTACCGCATCGAGGCCTTTAAGAACCTTAATACTGGACGAATCGTAACTCTGATCACTCATTCGGTGCATTCCTCTAATTTGCCATGTTCCACGTGGAACACTTTACTGGCGACTGGCTGCCAGACATCGGTTAGTTTTTCTTTGTCGATGCTGGTTATAAAGACCTGACATTTTAAATCTTCCAGCAGCTTGCATAAAGCAAAACGGTGCTTTTCGTCGAGCTCTGACGCAAGATCATCCACAAGATAGATAGTCCGGCGTCCACTTTCCTGCTGAAAGAGCGATCCCTGCGCAATCTTGAGCGCTGAGACCACTGTTTTCTGTTGCCCCCGAGACAAAATCTCAGAAGCAGGTTGTTTGTCGCACTTAATGCGAAGCTCGGCCCTATGCGGACCTGACTGGGTATATCCGAGCGTCATATCACGCTCCTGCTGACGGCTCAGAACGTCCGCCAGGCGAGAGTCTTTCTCCCACCCCGGATAGTAAGCCAGTGTGACAGATATTGAAGGATCTAGCTCGTTCAATATCCGCTCAAATTCTGGTTTAAAGCGCTTAAGGTAGGCCTGGCGTTCATTATCGATGTGCTCAGCAGCCTCAATAAAGCCTGCGTTCCAGACATCCAGCCACTCTTCTTCCTTCTGCTTCAGTACGGCGTTTCTCTGTTTGAGATGCTTCCTGAAGGTTTTCCACTGTTCCATGAAACTTTGTTCCACGTGGAACACACCCCAATCAATAAACGCCCTACGCTCTTCAGGCGAACCCGAGAGCAACTTAAAGGTGTTCGGCTCTATGATCTGAACGGGCAACCAATGCGCTGCCTCCGCCTGACTTGTAAGAACAGAACCGTTCAACTTAAGAAGATGGTCCCCTGCTTTCAAGCGCAGAGATTCCATTTCGCATACACCCATATCCGGATCTTCAATGGAAAAGCGCATTTCCATCCGATCATTATCGTGGGCAAGCACATGCTTTAGCTGATTAGTACGGAATGACTTACCAGAGGCCATCACAGCAATTCCTTCAAGAATGCTGGTTTTGCCGGAGCCGTTATCTCCGTAAATGAAATTGACGTGGGGATGGGGATCAAAGATCAGTGGCTGCAGATTACGCACACCACTGATCCTGAGATGCCTGACTGGCATAAATCAGAAACGCCTGAGACTACAGACGCATCGGCATAACAACGTACATAGCATCAGAGCTGTCTGGCTCTTCAATCAATGCGCTGCTGTTTGCATCCGACAGTGTGAACTTAACCTGTTCAGTTGAAATAACGCCAAGAACGTCCTGAAGGTAAGAAACGTTAAAGCCGATCTCAAGCGCATCGCCCTGATACTCAACCGCTGTCGTTTCTTCGGCCTCTTCCTGCTCTGGGTTATTCGCGAAAACCTGAAGCGTATCGCTACCCAGCACCAGGCGAACACCACGGTACTTTTCATTAGAAAGAATCGCAGTACGGTTAAATACCTGACGCAGATCTGTACGATCAGCCAGAACCACGTTACTACCGCCCTTAGGAATCACGCGGCTGTAATCCGGGAACTTTCCGTCGACCAATTTCGAAGTGAAAGTAAACTCTTCAGTCTGAGCACGCAGATGGTTGGCGCTCAGCGACAGGCTCACGCTGGCTTCTGGATCAGTCAGCAGTTTCGCCATCTCCAGAACACCTTTACGCGGCAGAATGATCTGACGTGTTTCAGCCAGACCAGAGACTTCTGTAACACAGGTCGCCAGACGGTGGCCGTCGGTAGCAACAGCGCGCAGACTGTCAGCGGTAACTTCCATCAGCATACCGTTCAGGTAGTAACGAACGTCCTGCTGCGCCATGGCAAAGCTTGAGCGATCAATAATATGACGCAGGCTGGCTTGTGGCAGAGAGAAAGACTGCTCGTCGGCAATCGCATCCACATTCGGGAATTCCGTCGCAGGCAGAGTAGAAAGCGTGAAACGCGAACGACCTGAGCGAACATTAACGCGCGCTTCATCCTGTTCGATCTCAATCTGAGCACCATCCGGCAGAGAGCGACAGATATCCATCAGCTTTTTCGCTGGAACCGTAATCGAACCTTCCTGGCCGACTTCATCAAGAGTGACCCGGCCTACCAGCTCAACTTCAAGGTCGGTACCTGTGAGCGACAGCTGCTGACCTTCAATTTCAAGCAGTACGTTTGAAAGTACTGGCAGAGTCTGACGCTTTTCTACAACACCTGCTACCAATTGCAGTGGGCGCAGAAGGGCTTCCCTGGATATTACGAATTTCATGGTTCTCCACTCGGTCCGGAGCCTGAGCTAACAGGCGTTAGGTTGTCAGTAAGCGCAGCAGGTTCTTATAATCTTCCCGCACATCAGCACTGGATTCCTGCAATTCTTTAATCTTGCGGCACGCATGCAAGACCGTTGTATGGTCACGTCCGCCAAACAATTCACCTATCTCAGGCAAACTGTGATTTGTCAGTTCTTTGCTCAATGCCATGGCGACCTGACGAGGTCGCGCGATCGAGCGTGTACGGCGCTTAGATAATAAATCAGACATCTTGATTTTGTAATACTCTGCGACCGTACGTTGAATATTTTCAACGCTGACCTGCTTATCCTGGAGCGCTAATAAGTCTTTCAGCGACTCCTTAATAAAAGGTAGAGTGATTTCACTGCCCGTGAACTGAGCATTCGCAGCGACACGCTTCAGCGCCCCTTCCAGCTCACGCACATTAGAACGAATTTTCTGAGCAATAAAGAAAGCAGCATCATCCGGGAGGTTCATCCCTGTCTGCTCGGCCTTCTTCATCAGAATTGCCACACGCGTTTCAAGCTCTGGCGGCTCAACCGCTACCGTCAGACCCCAGCCGAAACGTGACTTCAGACGCTCTTCCAGCCCCGCGATCTCTTTCGGATACCGATCACAGGTCAGGATCATCTGCTGACCACCTTCTAATAAGGCATTAAAGGTATGGAAGAACTCTTCCTGTGAGCGCTCTTTGCCTGCAAAGAACTGAATATCATCAATCAGCAGAGCATCGAGGCTACGATAAAAACGCTTAAATTCGTTAATCGCACCCAGTTGGAGTGCTTTCACCATATCCTGAACAAAACGCTCTGAGTGCACGTAAAGTACACGGGCGTTCTTGTTCTTGGTTTGTAAGTAATTACCAACCGCGTGCATCAAGTGGGTCTTACCCAGACCAACACCACCATATATAAAGAGTGGGTTGTACGAGCCACCAGGATTATCAGACACCTGCTTCGCAGCGGCATGCGCCAACTGGTTCGACTTACCTTCTACAAAGGTATCGAAAGTGAAGTTCTGATTCAGGAAGCTCTGATGCTGCAAGCCACCTTCTACCTGCACCTTTCTTTTAGGTGGCGGAGTCGGTGCAACCGGCGCGGGCTCAGTTACCGGATCAACCACCGCAAGTTCGGCAGCTGACGGGCCAGAATCTTCAGCAAACGCCATAGGTTCAGCACTGTAAGAGCCGCCCAATGGCGCAGTTTCTATCTTAGATGCTGGTTCTCGCGGCGCGGCAAAGCTCATCGTATCGTCTTTTATAGAACGAGGCTCTGGGCGAGGCGGCGGTGTCGTCGGACGCTGAAACATAGGACGGGACTCACCCGCGACTATATTAACGTGCGTGAGCAAGCCGCCATTAAGATCTGAGATGATTTCCTGAATACGCTGAAGGTACTTATCTCTTACCCAGTCTTTTACAAACCGGTTAGGCGCACTCAGGACGAGCTGTCCATTATCAGCGCTGGCGGTCAGAGGACGAATCCATGTGTTGTATTGCTGTGCGGGTAACTCATGCTGCAGATACCCCAGGCAGTCTTCCCACAAACCCGTCACATGCACCTCTGATCCTGACGTCGAAATGAATAGCTATAAAGAAGACGGACATACTACCCGAGGAAGTGCTGGTTATCCACAGAAATACGTCATTCTGATGAACAAAGTTACCACCTGATCTGTGGATAAGTCTCTTAACAGCTTGTCTTTTAAGGGATGAATGAAATTGTGAACAACTCGCGATCCGGTCATCACTGTGTATAACCCATGGTTTCGTCCACCAGATGAACCCAACTTCCGGACAGTCTTTACCTCGTTTATCCGCAGACTTATTTCGAGTCTAATCCATTGAAAATAATAGAGTTTTTTGAGTTATCAACAGAATTAAGCGCCCGTTTTAATAATAACTTCAGATTTCTTCTCTTCTTCATCACACATCATCAGTACTTAAAACATAAATATTCATCAGAATGACCGGTCTTCACGTTTTTCAGAAAGTTCATAAACAAAGCGATCTCAGCGTTGCGTTAAGTGTTTCTTTTGCATACAATTCCCGGCCCTAAAAATTGCCCTGATTATCTGGGCCTGTTCACACTGACTGGGTGATGATATGAAACGTACATTTCAACCAAGCGTACTGAAGCGCAAGCGTACTCATGGTTTCCGTGCCCGCATGGCAACCAAAAACGGCCGTCAGGTTCTGGCACGTCGTCGCGCTAAAGGCCGTCACAGCCTCGCTGCTTAATTGCTGTAACTTATCTGCGCAGAGAGAAGTATGCCGGACCATTGCTTCCGTAAAGACTTACGGCTGCTGAGACCGGCAGAATTCAAACGTGTTTTCGATAACACAGCTCTGCGCGGTAGCACGCCTCACCTTCTGGTACTGGCTGCTCCCAACGAACTGAACCGACCTCGTGTCGGTTTTGTTCTGGCGAAAAAACAGCTCAAGCTAGCGGTAGACCGCAACCGGGTTAAACGCCTGGTACGCGAATCTTTCCGACAGCATCAGCATGATCTCGCCAGCCATGACTTTGTCATTTTGGCACGTTCGGGAATCGTTCAGCTGGACAATCAGCAGATTCGTGAGATGATCGACAGCCTCTGGTTCAGACTGAAGAAACCCCATGGCAAACACCAAGGCAGAAAACGCAAACCGCGGCGTTAATCCTGTAGCCAGGATAGCCCTGACGCTGATTTCTGTATATCGGTATGCCATCAGTCCGATGCTTCCCAGTCGTTGTCGATACTACCCCACTTGTTCCTCATACGCTGAAGAAGCCATTCGCCGCTACGGAATCCTTCGTGGAGGCTGGTTAGCACTTCGTCGTATTGGCCGTTGTCACCCATGGGGTGGTCACGGTGTCGATCTGGTACCAGATCTGGAAACACACACTCATTCAACTCATTGTTGCCAACGGAAACCCTGATCATGGATATCCGCCGTTTAGTCATTTATGCAGGACTTGCGATCTCCTCTTATATGCTGATTCTTGCCTGGAATCAGGATTACGGAACAGAGAACGTTACGACCCCAATTGCTGAAACCAGCAACCAATCAGCACCAGATTTTGGTTCTGACACCCCAGACACTTCCGATGCCGTAGATGCAGACGTACCGGATGTCAGTGATCAACCAGCGGTCAGCGCAGCTGATATGCCTGAAGTTGCCGCACCGACGGGTGACGTCATCACAGTACAGACCGACGTTCTCAACGTAGAGATCAATCCTAAGGGCGGTCAGGTTGTTTCGGTTCGTTTACCTCAGTATTCAAAGTCGATTAAACAAAAAGACGTTCCATTTACCTTGCTCGAAAACAGCAACACTCGTCTCTTTATCGCACAAAGCGGCCTGGTTGGACGTGACGGCATCGACAAAAACAAAGGTGCGCTGTACAGCACTGAAAATACTGAATACACGCTGAACGAAGGCGAAGACACACTCGAAGTTGTGCTGATTCACCAGTCTGAAAAAGCGTACGTAGAAAAAATCTTCACCTTCACGCGCGGTGAATACCTGATGGATGTGCGCTACAAAGTACGCAACATCTCGCAGGAGCCATGGCAGGGTGCGTTTTATGCACAGCTGAAACGTGACGGTTCTGATGACCCTTCTCAGTCAAGCAGCATGGGTATGCAGGCGTATCTGGGTGCCGCATTGACCACCAGTGAAGAGCGTTACCAGAAAGTAGGTTTTGATGACCTCGAAGAAGGCAAATTCAAAAGTGTTGAAGAAGGTGGCTGGGCTGCCATTCTGCAACACTACTTCGTATCTGCGTGGATTCCTGCACAGGATCAGCAGCACACCTACAACGGTCGTTACGTGAAAGGAAACTACATCTTTGGTTTCTACGATAACTCCGTTAGCGTGGCTCCGGGTGAAACCGCGACCATGGGTGCTCAGCTCTATACAGGCCCTAAGATTCAGGATCGTCTGGAAGAAATCGCACCAAACCTGAGCCTGGTGATCGACTACGGCATCCTCTGGTGGGTAGCGCAGCCGCTGTTCTGGTTGCTGGATAACATCCACGACTTCGTTGGTAACTGGGGTGTTGCCATTATCCTGCTGACTGTTCTGATTAAACTTGTGTTCTTCAAGCTGTCGGCGATGTCGTACCGTTCAATGGCGAATATGCGCAAAGTTGCACCGAAAATGGCGGAAATCAAAGAGCGCTACGGTGATAACCGCGAGAAACTTGGTCAGGAGATGATGAAGCTCTACAAGACCGAGAAGATCAATCCACTCAGTGGTTGTTTGCCGATCCTGGTTCAGATGCCAGTATTCATCGCGCTGTATTGGGTGCTGATGGAATCGGTAGAACTGCGTCAGGCGCCTTTCTTCCTCTGGATTGAAGACTTGTCGATCAAAGATCCGCTGTTCATCCTGCCATTACTGATGGGCGCATCTATGTTCATCCAGTTCAAGCTGAACCCAACACCGCCAGACCCGATGCAGGCGCGTGTTATGCAGCTGATGCCAGTGATCTTCACAGTATTCTTCCTGTGGTTCCCTGCAGGTCTGGTACTGTACTGGGTAGTGAACAACGTACTCTCGATTGCACAGCAGTACGTCATTACCAAACAGATTGAGAAGAGCTGACGCTCTGACCAATCTTAAAAAGGCGCTGCGGCGCCTTTTTTGTTGCCTTAAAATGAGGTCGCTGCTTATCTGGCACGACTCGCGGTCGCAGCAAGTACATCCATGTATGCTCACTTATGCCGTCCGTGGCATAAATGCCCGCTTCGTTCGTGCCAGATTAATCAGCTTTGAGGAGTGGGCGTCGCCGCGTCCTGACGACCTCACTCTAAGAATTATCAAGAAACAAAAGGCCAGACCATGACCCAGGTACACCAGGACACCATCACAGCCATCGCAACGGCCCCAGGGCGCGGCGGTGTCGGCATTATTCGCGTGTCAGGTGAAAAGGCCAGGGATGTGGCAAGCGCTATTCTGGGTTATGAACCAAAACCCCGTTACGCACATTACGGACCTTTCAAGGCCGCTGATGGCACTGTGCTTGATGAAGGTATCGCCCTCTTCTTCCCGAATCCGAATTCGTTTACTGGCGAAGACGTACTCGAACTTCAGGGTCATGGTGGGCCGGTTGTGCTCGATCTTCTCTTGAAGGAAGTCGTGGCACTTGGGTGCCGGATGGCCCGCCCCGGCGAATTTTCAGAGCGCGCTTTTCTTAACGACAAACTGGATCTGGCTCAGGCTGAAGCCATCGCCGACCTGATCGACTCGGCGTCTGAGCAAGCGGCACGTTGTGCGCTGCGCTCTATGCAGGGTGAATTCTCAAAGAAAGTACATGAACTGCTCGATCAACTGATACACCTGCGGATGTACACCGAAGCGGCGATCGATTTCCCTGAAGAAGAAATCGATTTTCTCAGCGATGGCAAAGTCGAAGCCATGCTCACTGACGTCGACCAGGCGTTAGAGAAGGTGCTGCGAGAGGCAAATCAGGGTGCCATCCTTCGTGAAGGCATGAACGTCGTGATCGCAGGGCGCCCGAACGCCGGTAAATCTTCTCTGCTGAATGCATTGGCTGGTCAAGAACGAGCCATCGTCACTGATATCGCGGGTACCACCCGCGATGTACTGAAAGAACATATCCACATCGACGGTATGCCACTGCACATCATCGACACCGCAGGTTTGCGTGATGCACCCGACGAAGTTGAACGCATAGGTATTCAGCGCGCCTGGGACGAGATCAGCAAGGCGGATCGTATTCTGCTGATGATCGACTCAACCACAGACGAAACCGACCCTGAGAAGCTCCTGCACGCCCTTTACGATGAACGCGGACTTGAACAGCAGACAGATGACCTGCTCGCTAGCGGACGCGTTACCGTGATCCGCAACAAAGCTGACCTCTCGACTGAGAACATTGGCCTGGATACGACCGAAGGCTCAAACGCTAACTATCCAACCATCACGCTCTCTGCAAAACAGAACGCAGGCGTGGATACACTGCGCGAACACCTCAAAGACGTGATGGGCTACAACGCCGCGAATGAAGGCGGCTTCCTCGCCCGTCGCCGCCACATCGACGCCCTGAACCGTGCCAAAGACGCCCTTGCCTACGGCCGCCAACAGCTTGAAGGCATGGGTGCAGGCGAACTGCTCGCCGAAGATCTGCGCATGGCCCAGAACGCACTGAATGAAATCACTGGTGCGTTTACCGCTGATGATTTGTTGGGTGAGATTTTTGGAAGCTTCTGTATTGGGAAGTGATTAGGAATAGGATCAAGGAAGATGAGAAAAAACTGGACAGATAGCGATCAAATCCTAGCGTTGAATCTGTATCACATGCTTCCCTTCGGTAGGCTTAGTGAAACGACTGCAGAGATAAAGGCATTAGCAGCCCAAATGGATAGGACTCCGGGGTCTGTTTCTATGAAGCTTTGTAACTTCGCAAGCCTTGACCCTGTAATCTATGAGTCTGGTCGTAAAGGCTTGTCCAATGTTTCTAAAAAAGATCGAGAAATTTGGGCTTGGCATATAGAAAACCCGAAAGAATTTCAGGAAAAATCTCAGAAATTACTGGATGAAATTTCTGACGAGGATGTTCTAAGTTCGGATGATATTAAAACTCAAAATAGAGCAACAAAAACCGAACGAAAATCAGTTATTAAAATTCGAATTGGACAATCTATTTTTAGAAAAATGGTTCTCGAAAATTATCAAGGTAAGTGCTGTTTTTCTGGTGTAGATATTCCACAGTTACTTGTTGCAAGTCACATTGTTCCGTGGGCTGATCGTGAAGATATACGTCTAAATCCGCGAAACGGATTATGCCTTTCGTCCATACATGATCGAGCTTTTGATCAGGGGTATTGGACATTGTCTGAAGACTCGAAAATAGTCATTTCTGAAGAGTTGAAACGTACCAATTCAGATTTTATTCAAGAGAATTTTTTGCAGTATGAGGGGAGAGGGTTGTTCCCGCCTGAAAACTATAATCTTGATCCTAAATTTCTTGATTATCACAGGGAAATAATTTTTAAGCCGTAAAAATCAATAAAGAATATTTTTTTAAATCACTGTAATTTAAATTTTCAACATTGACTTATAATCAATGGTGTTTATTAGTTTTGATAGAAAAATTACTTGAGGGCTCTGTTGGTGTTTAATTAGATAGTATTGTGAGAACCAAAAATCACTAACACTGGGACTATCAACGAGAGCAACGGCTTCTTCTTTAAATTCTTGCGGGTACTGTTTGTAAATACGTTTCTGGCTCATGGTTGGCACCTCTGTTGGTGAAGAGTTTATCTCTTCTTGAGGTGTCCGGGGTATTCAACCAGAACAAGGTCGTTCAACACTGGCACCAGCTATATCAAGGAACGTTACTGTCAAAGAAATTCGAGAGAGGCGAAGACCTGTCGGCATCACAGCAAGCCATACTGGATGAACGTATCGATGAATGGCGAGAACGCCTGATGAGTATCAGCTGGTTCATGCGCCGTTTAAATGAGACTGTCGCAAGGCTTGCCAACGAAGAAGATCAGTGTACCGGCCATTTCTGGGAAGGCCGGTTTAAGTCTCAAGCGTTACTGGATGAAAAGGCGCTAGCGGCCTGCATGGCCTATGTCGATCTGAATCCCGTACGTGCTGCGATGGCTAAAACTCCGGAAGAATCAGAGCACACTTCTGTTAAAAAACGCGCTCAGAAAGCGAAAGAAACCTATTCACCAAATCACCTCAAACAGCAAGCATATGGATTACTTCCCTTTGCTGGGAACCCTCGCCAAGACATGCCTGAAGGTATACAGATGCGTCTGACAGACTACCTGGAGCTCGTAGACTGGACAGGACGACAGATCAGAGAAAATAAACGGGGATCAATCTCAGAGGCTGAACCGGCTATCATGAACCGCTTGGGTATTGATGCTGAACACTGGCTATACATCACACAAAATTTCGAATCGGAGTTCAAAGGTATTGTCGGTGCTGCTCACGAAGTAAAATCGAAAATCACAAAATTCTGGGACGACCAACGAGAACGAAGGCGAGCTACTGGCATTGCCGCCTGTAAATTGCGTCTTTCCTGAAGCAAAAAACCTAAGCCGCAACATCATCAGATCACCCTGAGACATTCACTCGCTTCCAATTCGTGATTTCTGTTTGAAACGACACAAAAAGTTGCCAGCACTCTAGCTTTCCACAAACTATTTTCTATCGGTAAGTTTTACACTTCAGAAACTAGCCATTTTCTCTTACTATAGCTCTTACTATGACTGTCTTAGTTTTATCCATATATGCCTTGGCAGTTATCTTCCGGATTTCAGATTTATCGGTAAATTCCTAGATAACTTCCCAGCAACGTCTCCTCTACAGGCACCAACTCGTACTGCTCAATGTCCCGCCATTCACTGCCAACATCTTTCCTGACCGGGTAAAAAAGAAGTGAAACACCCGTTTTAGACTTAAGATTCTTATTTATCCCTCTGTATTTGTATCCATCCAACTCTGGAATAGAAAATGAGTTACTAAGAATCCCATTTAAATCATAGAAATTTATAACCCCATCATCGAAAACTTCCACTACAACCTTGTTCATTGACTCTGAAAAAACTGCAGAAATAGGCTTGTAAAAATCAATCTCAACCTCCGATTCATCATAACTCCAAGCAACTGAGATAGGATCATAATCATCAGAATACTTCGGATAAGTAATCTTCGTCATTTTAAAGAGGCCTCATATCCACAACGTGTATACAAGGGCAAGGCATATTCCCTGTAGTTACTATCTCGTCTCGTGAAAGCTCTCAATCCCTCCATCATGATCTAGAACGCAGATATAATTGGCACGAGGACATACAGACACAAGAACAATTGACCCTCGCTCACAATATACGTCACCAAAACATATAGCACCGTCATTCGACAATGGATTAATTATTCTCTTCCGCTCCGTCCCATCCGGGTTGAATATTACCGCATTATTTGGACTAAATTCATTATCAGGTTCTACAGCCACAATATAATCCCCGGCTCCTCCAATCTCAAAATAAACTTGGTAGTCGTATTTTTTTACAATCTTACGAGAGTTAATCTCCCACTCTATAGTCTTGCCTGAGTCAGTAGAAACGCAGTTATATATCATTTCCATACTCTATTTAAGTGGAGTTTTGTTACCCACAAATTCAACAAATGAATTGTTTCGATCGCCTTTAACTTTTACCGTCTCAGTAGTTCGTCAGTAGTACTGGGGGGGGCGACTCCGATCAGAAACCGGAAATATGTCAGAACTACCACCGACCATCAAGCGGTAACGATGAGAAAAGCAGGTTAATCAGGAGAATGTAGATGTCGGGATCGAAACGTGCCTTTACACCGCGAGAGCGTCTATATATGTCTTAATAGTTGCTCCAGATCACCCCCAGAAATATGACAAGTCGTCAAACATCTGTCTCTCATCGTCAGAAAATGAGAAGTAATCTGAGTTTATCTTTCGATACTCCATAAGCTCAGATTGAATAAACCTATAACTTACTCGGCCCTCTTTCCGAAAATCTTCAAGAATATTCAAAAAACGTTTTAAATCGCTATCTATATTGATGTGTTTTCTAAAAAACGATTCCAAATCATCCACAGCCTCACTACACGGATAGTTATTTCTTTTCATTTTTTAGTCCTCTGGCAAAACATCTGACTTTCTGTATTTTATTTTCCTGCCATCAGCATGCAACTGTTGAGCCCCACCGTCACCATACTCTGGGTACGCTGATGTAAAAGGTTCTGGTTGAGCCCCTGGTTTATCACCAAACTCTCTCGGCACTCGAACCTCTGGTCGCCCGTCAGGTCCATATAGCTGCAACGTATCGAACTCACTACGTAAACGGCTGTCACTCCACGACCGATCTTCAGGATCGAGTGGATTCACATGACGCTTGGTTTTTATCTGAAAAGCTTCAGCAGCTTGCGTTCCTGTTTCATACTTATCAAAGCCAAAGTAAGTCACGCGCCCTTCGCTAGTTTGCAAGATCTTTTCCCCCCATTCATTTGGAGTTCCATCATCATTTAAATAACGGTCATAACGGTAAGCAGTAGATGGCATCGTAGATTCGGGCCCAGCAGGTCCAACATAAAAGTCTGCTCGCTCTTCCTTACAACTCAACCCTAGCGGATCCACCCAAGTCACTGGGTTAGGCACATAAAGGTAGTTATTATCTCCGCCCAATAACCCAATCGGGTCCTGGTTAATAAACCGGCCGCATTCCGGGTCGTAGTAACGGTGGCGGTTGTAGTGCAGGCCACTTTCTTCGTCGTAGTACTGCCCCTGGAATCGGAGGTTGTTCTCTACCTGCTGCACGGCGGCAAGCGCTAACGAGCCGTAGGCTTTGTATTGTGCGGTCCAGACCAGTTCGCCATTGGCGTTGGTGATTTCCTGTGGTGTGCCCAGGTGGTCAAGGTGGTAGTGGTTGATCTCACTGCCTTGAACAAACGCCAGTGGCTTAAAGGTGCCCGGCTCGAAAACGTACACCTTGCTGTTGCCTTGCTGCTCAGCGGTGATGCCTGCCGGTTGTTCGCTCAGGAGTACGTCGTCATTCCAGTAGAATTCAGTACCGCCGATGACGTTGCCTGATTCGTCTTTATTTACCTTACGGATACGGCGGCCCAGTGCGTCGTACTGATATTCAGTAATGCGCATGGTGTCGCCAATGGTTTTAGCGACGCCGGTTAGTCGGTTCTGATAATCGTAGCGGTAACGCGTGGTCTGGCGTCCGTCTTTACCACGGCGTTCTTCAACGCGGTTACCCTGGTCGTCGTAGCTATAATGGCGGTCTCCCTGGAAGTTAAGACGGTTACCGGTAACTTGCCCACTGCGGTTCTGGCCATTTACTTCGTCCGGTGAGCCAAGCAGGTTGCCGGCAGGGTCGTGTACAAACTGTTCTGGCTGCGGGCCGCTGACCTGTATCAGGCGATCAATCTGGTCGTAATGATATTGGGTGCTGCCCCGCAATTGATCATCGATCTGGCTGATCTGCCCTGCTGCACTGTAGTGGTAGCTACGTTTGTTCAGTGGTTGCTGGTGACCGTCGGTGGCACCGGCTTTCATCAGGGTCTGCTGTTGTAAACGCCCCTGTGGATCAAAGCTTTGAGTTTGCTGTAAGCCGTTACCTAACTGGCGTAGAGCTTCACGGCCTGCATCGTCGTGGGTGAAGCTGGCGATCAGCTGGTCATTCCAGTGAACCGATGCGGTCTGACCTAGCGGATTAAAGCCATAATGGATGGCATCACCACCCGGCAATTGCGTCGCACTGCGACGACCCGAGCTGTCGTAGTTGTGAATCAGCTCGTGCTTATCCTGCATCGCACTGATCACCTGCCCCGTCGGGCTGTACGCCCAGCTAAGCTGGCGATGCGGGTTATTGGCACTGAGCAGTCGGCCTACCGGGTCGTAATCGTATTCTGCAATCAGTTGATTTACGGCTTGTCCACGGCCGAGTTCCTGCCATTGAGACAGCAATTTCCCTTCGGCATCACGACGGTAGGCAATACGGGTTACCGGAAGAATTTCGCTGTTAATGTAGCGGTATTCTTCGCTCTGAATCAGGTGACCCGCAATATTGTATTGGTAGCGCTGTACCCGGCCGTCGAAGCCAATTTCTTCGATCAGGCGTTCGTTGCCATCGTATTTCAGCTGATAGCGTTCGCCATTTTCGTTGGTTAAACCAACAAGGTTCCGCTCGGCATCGTAGTGGTAATTAAATGATTGACCGCTGGCGTCTACACGACGGCTGACCTGAGATAGCCAGTCGTATTCGTAGCGGGTCGTTCGACCCGTATGATCTGACACAGCCGCGAGCTGGCCATGCGGTGTGTACTGGTAATTGGTCTGACTGCCGTCGCTGTTAGTTACCGCAATGCACTGACCAGCATCGTTGTATTCAAAGTTCTGCGATTGCTGGTTCGGGTAAACCACCCGCGTAACCTGGCCACGTTCGTTGTAGGTGTAACGGGTATGCGAACCTAGCGGATTACGCACGGCGGTAATACGGCGATGGTTATCCCAGACATAACTGGTTTTGTTGCCGTCAGCGTCTGTGACACCCGCAAGAAGCCCTTCTGGGGTGTAATCCATACGCACGGAGCGCCCGGCTGGATCAGCAGTACTAATCAGACGTCCCTGCGCATCGTATTTACGCTGCCATGTTGCCCCGGTCGCATCTTTGGCTTCGATTAATTGGCCGGTACCGTTTACGCGGAAGTTCTGCGTGTGACCCAGTTTATTGGTGTGGCTGATCAGGTGACCATTGTGGTTGTACTGGAACAGCTCTGTGTTGCCGGCCGGATCAGTCAGTTTGATCAGGTTACCGCTGCGGTCGTATTCGTAACGTGTTTCGTCGCCTTCTGGCTGACGAACCCAAACGGGCAGACCCAAGCGGTTAAATTTGTAAGAAAGGCGGCCACCACGGGAGTCGGTCGCATGGCTGGTGCGGTTATCCAGATCCCACTCGAATTTATAGTCGTAGACGTGCTCGCCATTAATTTTGTCGCCCCAGTTACGCAGGCAGCGAGCATCCGGGCCGATGTGCGTCCATTCGAAGTAATAACTGAAGCCCGACTTAAGCGTACGCTGTTGAATCAGGTGCTGCTCGTAGCGGAAATGCTGGGTATGCCCCATTTCATCAAATGAGGTAATCAGGTCAGAGTCTTCATTAAACTCGTAGGCAACTTGACGGCTCACATATTGTGGGCGGCTTTCAGGGCGGAATACCCTATCGACGGCCGTTACATGACCTCTGTTATCGTGAGTCAGCTGTAACTCTTCGCCTTCAGAGGTCGTGATGCGCTTAACCAGGTTGTTCTGGTATTCAAAATTTACCTGATGGCCGCTGTTATCCGTCCAGCGCGTCATGCGATAGGTAGCGCGCGCGGCTCCTGAGGAGAAATGGTATGTAATGCCCTGGCCGTTGGCATTGGCTACCTGATATTCATCTTCTGCAGTACGGGTCAGGATTAATTTTTCAGTTCTGTTTCGACAACTGCCACCGATATTTACCGGATTAAAATTAATCGATCGACCCTGATCATCGAAGTACTGAATATCCTGCTGGCCGACAAATAAACGGCGATTTAATGGCGAGCTCCAGCCATAGCCGAGGCCATTATTCTGTTTGATATTGCTGCTGCGGTAGACACGTTTCCAGGTGAACGGAATTGGGCCGGCCATTTCGAAGTCGACCAGTTCCAGTAATTCTTCACCATTAACCATGCTGATCGGACAACCATTGGTGCAGGTTTTACTGGCTTCAGTGTGACTTGCGCCTTCGGCATCCGGGGATGACTTAGCCGCTTCGGCATCAGCGTGGCTGCTATTTCCGCTTTCCGCCCCATGCGCATCGGTTTTCTTCACCGAACCATCGACGGATTCCAGCTTGCCTGGGCCGGTGTTCTTTCCATTGAACGCTTTTTTATGGTTCTTAATGCGTTTGGTTGCTTTCGCAAAATCAGCTAACAGGTCACCGACTTTGTTGAACTTACGCACCAGGTGCATCTTGCTGCCAACGGCGGCAACCACACCTGCACCACCGGTGACGGCAGCAACGATGATGGTCAGGATTAATTCAAAGGCGCCGGAGCCTGCGACTTCGGTGATTTCGATAGCGTGTTGGGCTTCGGCGTAGTCTTTGACGAAGCGATATAAAATGTCGCGCAGGGCTTCGTCGTTGAGCACCAGATCGGTCATGGCGATGGCTTCGTCGATCTGTTGCTGGGTGATCTGGCTTGGGTCGAAGCCGATGGCTTCAACGAGTTCGCGTTTTTCGCCGCTCAGATAAGTTTCGGCGTAGGTATCTGCGAAGTCATCTGACTCCCATGCGGCACGAAGTGCTTTGGCATGGTGTTCCATTTTCTTAAATGGGTTGATGACGTCGCTGAGCTCTTTTACCTGTACTGCGAGGCCCCAGGCGGATGAGCCGATGCCAGTCATGAAGGCGCCTGTGTAGATCAGGCCTTTCATTACGGTGGATTCTTTATCCATCTGGCGCTGGTGCATGGCGGCTTCACGGCGTTCGCCTTCGACGATCTGACGCAGGGCGTTTTCTATCTGCACACGCAGGAATGGACGATCATCGGGTACTTCGTCGTCGACTGCGCGAGCGGTATCGATTTTTTCGAGCGTCAGGTAGTTGGCCGCGATGGCTTTGGTCAGCGCTTGCCGCGGGCATGACGGACGGTCATCCAACTTTGACAGTACGTCAAAATAGAAGTGATTAAAGCTGTCGTCGATATTGCTTGTGCTGAAGTGGCCAAGCAGACGTTCGGCATCAAAGTTGCCACCCGTGCAGAGGTTCTCTGGGTGGTACAGACCGGGGCCTGAGCCGCGTCGGAGTCGGTAACGGTTGCCCTGAAGGTCTTCTAGTTCGAAATCGGCCATGACGCTGGGATATCCATACTTCCATGTGAGGTGCCGGGTTCTGGCCCGGTTGCAGCGAGTCTAAAACGGGTGTCTGGTAAAGGCAAATAAGGTAAGACATTGACGGCCACTTTGAGGTAGCCGCCGAATTGATTTACACCGCTTTGTAGTTGTCGTGCTCGGCTTCCCAGCCTTCGAGCAGTTCGCGGTTGTCGTGCTCCCATGGGTGGAAGTCGCGACGGTAGTAGTCTTTGTATTCTTTCCAGATGGTCGGGATCAGCGCAGGCGTTTTCCAGTAGAAGCGGAACGCGGATTTCCATGTCGACCATTTGAACAGCTGCTTATCTTTCCACAGGAAGTACGCCTGTACTGTGCTGAGGCGCATGACGAAGGTCATGGTGATGGTGGCCATGTGGAAAACCCGCTTCCAGTAGCCTCCGCCAATGGCTTCATACACGTCGAAGCAGACGCCTTTGTGCTCGGTCTCTTCGATGGCGTGCCACTTCCACATTTCGCGGATGCGAGGGTCCATCTCGTCGGTCAGCTCATTGTTGGTGAGCATCTGATGCGCCAGCATGGCGGTGAAGTGTTCTACCGCACAGGTAATGGCCAGCCGGTCTTTCGCCGGGACGTGTTTTTTGAGGAAGAGTCTTACTGCGCGTTCCTGAGCCTCTACCTTTGTCGCCGGATAGCCGAGCGTGTCGAGGTATTCGCTGAGCATATGGTGCTCGTGACCGTGAATCGCTTCCTGTTTGATGAAATTCTTCACCTGCTTCTGCAGGCGTTCGTCTTTCACCAGGTGTTCGTTGTCACGGACTGCATCGATAAACAGGCGCTCGCCCTCCAGAAACAGGCACGAAAGCGCGTTCATCAGGGTGCTTTTAAAGGCGTCATTGCCGAACCAGTAACGCGGCAGATCTTCGAATTCGAATCCGAAGTCCATTTTACGGCCATGAAATTCAATGCCCGCACTCACATTGCGGGCGGTCGCTTGTTTATCAGTCATAGTTTTATACAGTCTTATAATTATCGTGGCCCGCCTGCCATTCACCCAGCAGCTCACGGTTGTCGTGATCCCATGGGTGAAAGTCGCGGCGGTAGTAATCTTTGTAGTCGCTCCAGATGCTCGGGATCAGCCCGGGCTTCTTCCAGAAGAAGTTGAAGCCTGATTTCCAGGTAGACGGTTTAAACAGCTTGCCGTCTTTCCACAGGAAGATGCCTTGCACAATGGCTGTGCGGAGCAGGAACATCCAGGTGACGTTAAACATGGCAAAGACGCGCAGCCAGTAGCCGCCGCCGGTTTGTTCGTAAACGTCGTAGCATACACCTTTGTGCTCGGTTTCTTCGATGGCGTGCCATGTCCACATTTCTTTGAAGCGTGGGTCCATGCCTTCAGTGGCTTCCGGATTGGTCAGTACCTGATGCGCCAGAATGGCGGTGAAGTGCTCAACGGCACAGGTAATCGCCAGTCGACGGCGCGCAGGCATGTATTTGCGCATGAGCTTCTTCTCTTTGCGCTCAAAGTCTTCCACTTTGGTCGCCGGATAGCCCATGGAGTCCAGATATTCACTGAATTTGTGGTGCTCATGTCCGTGAATGGCTTCTTGTTTGATGAAGCTTTTCACCTGAGACAGGAGCTTTTCATCTTTGACGAGATGCTGGCTGTCGCGCACCGCATCGATGAACATACGCTCGCCTTCCAGAAACAGACAGGACAGCGCGTTCATAAAATGCGTTTTGAATGCGTCGTTATCGTTCCAGTAACGAGGCAAGTCTTTAAAGTCGAAGCCAAAGTCCATTTTGCGGCCAGGAAACTCAATATCAGCGCTGATTTCGCGTGCTGTCTTAGTCATGATTTACCTGCCTTACTGCGGTTAGCTCAGTGATTATCTGTGCATTTGTTAACCACGATAGTCGCTGTATAAGGCTTGTGACAGGTGGACTTCGGACAAAGTTGCCCTGTTTTATGTGTCGTTTCGGGCCACGAAAAGTGCCAGAAAGAGTCAGTAGCTGCTGAGTGAGGCAATCCAGCTGCGTGCAGCGTGGAGGTGTCGTGGATTATCACTCAGGCGGTCGAAGAGTAGTGAGCCCTCGAGTGCTGAAACGATAACGCAGGCGAGCTCGTCTTTTGGGATGGGCAACAGGCTGGCTTTCTGCAGGGCGTCTTCGACCCAGCGCTCCATGTGCTCCAGGAAGGTATTCACAGCGCCAAGGCTGGCGTCGCTGAGCTCATGAGGTGACGCGGCGTAGGCCAGGCTCATGCATTGGCGACGGTGTTTATGATAGCTCTCGAACACGTCTATCAGTGCGCCCAGACGCTGGCGCGGGCGATGCGTACTTGCAGTGGCAGCATCCAATTCGCTGAAGAACTTGAGGTCGTAATCCTGCAGTAGCTCAGTGAGGAGTCGCTCGCGGCTCTGAAAGTGGTAGTGCACAGAGCTGGACTTGATGCCCGCTGCCTTGCCGAGTTCACGAAAGCTGGCTGCCGCCAGATTCGCCTGTTGAATCTGGTCGATAGCGATATGTTTCAGCTGGGCGCGCGTCTCGGACATGGTGCCTCCCTGTCTCCCGTTCTTTACCGGAAAAATCCGGCAGATGAACTAAGCTTTGGTGAGATTGACTCGATCAGGACTGACCATGTTACGCGTGCTTATTTTCATACTGCTACCTCTGTTTGCGACTGGCTGCCTGGAGGAAGAGGAATCGGACGACATTGTTAACGATCAGGGCGATAGCGTCTCTGATCCGACATTGAGGCTGAACGGTTTGTGGAATGGTCAGCTTGATCAGGCCGGGGCATTGAGGATGCTGATGTATAACGGCAATGTGTTCGGCTTTGATGAAACCATCGCATTTTACGGCACAGTGGCACTCGATAACGATAGTGCTACAGCGACAATGACCTTGAGTGGTTACTCCTACACCACCAGTGACACTGCAGCGAACCAGTTTGTTGCAGGGGGCGCGCCGGAAGATTTCACCCTCTCAGGCCTGCTTTATCCGACGACGACAACCGATGACACGCTCGTTGGTGACTACGACAGTGACACGGCTCCGGGCGGCTTTACCCTGAGTAACGACGGTACCTGGGATACGAACTCGCGGCTGGCGACCTTGCGTGGCAAGTGGATGTCGACGGGCTACGAACTTTATCTCACCGAGGTAGGCGACGAGCTCTCATTCCGTGAGGTCAGTGTTGCGACCCCGGCAACCGGTTGCACGACACGTGGGACGATCCGGATTCTCAATGAAGAGGTCAACCTTTATACCGTTCAGTTGTCAGAGCGTAAGAATTGTCCCGGTTTTAACGTCACCAACGCGCCGGGCTATGCCTCGGTTAACGCCAATGGCGAGCTGGAGTTGTTCATACGCAAAGAAGAAGAGCTTCTTTATGCGCGCTACACCTCGGCAACGGCCACAACAGATACAGCCACAGATACGACGACGGATGAAACAACAGACGAGACCGCAGAAGCGACAGAATAACTCCAAATCTCTGTGAATAACTCTGTAGAAAACCTGAATAAAATTTCAGGAAAACATGTTTAAGTTTCTGGATAACCTAAAAAGCTGATAGGTCACTCAATAAATATCCACATTAATGTACAGGGTTATCCACATCCTGAGTCCCGGTAATTACTGACTTCTTTCCATTTGTGCCACCCTTGTGGAAAAAACTATCCCTGTTTATACATGACTGAAAATGGTTGTGTATAAACCATCTGTACAAAATTCAAACACTGGCTATCAGGTTGAGTTCCCGGGTGCTACAATACGCGCCCTTTTTATATTGGGTGGGCTTAAGCGCCTGCCCATGAACCGGAACTGAGGTGAGTTGTGGATTATCCCGTTCGTTATGACGTGATTGTTGTTGGTGGTGGACACGCCGGAACCGAGGCGGCGTTGGCGTCGGCCCGTACCGGCGCGAAGACACTGCTGCTGACGCATAACACAGACACCGTGGGTGTGATGTCCTGCAACCCAGCCATTGGCGGCATCGGCAAAAGCCACCTGGTGAAAGAAATTGATGCACTGGGCGGTGCCATGGCGCGTGCTACCGACAAAGCCGGTATTCAGTTCCGTACACTTAACAGCCGCAAAGGCCCGGCTGTGCGAGCTACTCGTGCCCAGGCTGACCGCGCACTGTATCGCAGCGCGATCCGCAGCATTGTGGAAAACCAGCCGAACCTCGATATCTTTCAGGCCGCCTGTGACGACCTGATTATGCAGGGTGACGGTGTGGGTTCTACCGTGGCGGGTGTGGTCACAAATACCAATATGCGCATTCATGCGACCAGCGTTGTTCTGACCGCGGGTACCTTCCTTGGCGGACTTATCCACATTGGTATGGAAAACCACTCAGGTGGCCGTGCCGGTGATCCGCCCGCGATTGCGCTGGCAAAACGTCTGCGCGAAATGCCATTTAATGTGGGGCGCCTGAAAACCGGGACGCCTGCGCGGATTGATCGTCGTTCTGTGGATTTCTCGGTGATGCAGGAGCAGCCGGGCGATACTCCGCTGCCTGTGATGTCTTTTATGGGCTCTGTGGATGAACACCCAGAACAGGTGAGCTGCTACATCACGCACACCAACGAGCGCACTCACGATATTATCCGAGCTAACCTGGACCGCTCGCCTATGTTTGCGGGCGTGATTGAAGGCGTCGGCCCGCGTTACTGCCCGTCGATTGAAGATAAAGTCACGCGCTTTGCGGATAAAACCAGCCATCAGATTTTTGTTGAGCCCGAAGGCCTGAACAGCAATGAGCTGTACCCGAATGGTATCTCGACGTCGCTGCCCTTTGACGTGCAGCTGGATCTTATCCACAGCATGGCGGGCTTCGAGAATGCGCACATTACCCGCCCGGGCTACGCCATAGAGTACGATTATTTCGACCCTCAGGATCTCAAACACAGCCTCGAAACCAAGTTTGTGAATAACCTCTATTTTGCGGGCCAGATTAACGGCACCACGGGTTATGAAGAGGCCGGTGCTCAAGGCTTGCTGGCCGGTGCTAATGCGGCCCTGCGAGCGCTCGAGAAAGACGCCTGGGTACCGCGTCGTGATCAGTCTTATATCGGCGTGCTGGTTGACGACCTGATCACGATGGGCACCAAAGAGCCGTATCGTATGTTTACTTCCCGAGCGGAGTACCGTCTGGTGCTGCGCGAAGATAACGCCGATTTGCGCTTAACCGAAGTTGGTCGCGAGCTGGGCCTGGTTGATGACGAGCGTTGGGCCGCGTTTACCGCTAAGCGGGAAGCCATCGAGACCGAAGCTCAGCGTTTAAAAACGACCTGGGTGCAGCCCAATACCGACGAGGCCAAAGCGCTCGAAGGCATGGGTGAAGCGGCGATCGCGCGTGAGTACAACCTGCACGACCTGCTGAAACGTCCGAAGCTGACGTATTCTCAGGTCGCGAATCTGAAAGGTGAACCCGTCAGCGATCAGCAGGTTGCCGAACAGGTTGAGATTCAGGCGAAGTACGATGGTTATATCGCCCGTCAGCTGGAAGAAATCGAACAGCTGCGCCGCTATGAAAACACCCTGCTGCCAGAAGACCTCGACTACGATGCGATCGGCGGCCTGTCGAACGAAGTGAAGCAGAAACTCAATACCGTACGCCCGGCCACTCTGGGTGTTGCGTCACGCATTTCCGGCCTGACTCCGGCAGCGATCAGTCAGATTCTGATTCATCTCAAGAAGCGCAATCTGGCAGGGAAGATGAGCGCCTGATTCCCGGTTGGGTTGAAAGTGTAACCAGACAGGTTACAATGCTGTGAGAATAAGGATATTCGATGGCAATCAAGAGTTTTAAGAGTAAAGCGCTCAAAAAGTTCTGGCAGGGCGATGTCAGCAAGGTGAAAGCCGACCATGTGGATAAGATCAAAGACATCTTGTCCGTCATGCATGCTTCGCATCATCCGCAGGATCTCAAAGCTGTGTTTCCTTCGTTTGAAGAAAAGAAAGGGTCAGGGGCCGGCGTTTTTTCTATTCAGGTGAATGGCAACTGGCGAGTGACGTTTCAGATTGAAACAGATGGCGCAATTCTGGTTGATTACCTCGATTACCACGGCAAAAACATTCGAGCGGTGAAGTAATTATGACGATGAATGCAGAACTTAGTGCAGGACCGGCGTTTCAGCCATCTCATCCCGGTCAGGTTTTTAAAAACCAGATTTTGAGTCGTTATGACTTATCCATTTCTGAAGCTGCCCGTCGCTTGGGTGTTTCTCGCAAACACCTGACGAACTTCTGCAACGCACACGTGCCTTGCTCAACCGACCTTGCCCAACGAATTGCGGCTGCGACGGACTCAGGCGTTGCCATGTGGATAAACTTGCAGGCGGCTTACGACACATGGTCTGCCGAGCATCAGGATGCTCCAGACGTTCAACCATTCAAGTCTGTTAACTAAGTTTTTGCTTATTCTTTGGTGACAAACTTGTTCACTTCCTGCGACTCCAGCAGGTCGGTCAATACCGGCGGAATAAACTGCCTTTTCACCGTCACGGCATAAAAGGTTTCAAACACGTTTGGCAAGGTCATCTGAATGCGCAGAGTGCCTTGCTCAATCTCATCTTTTACAACAACCGTGGGCAGCACAGTCAGCGCGCCGGTGTCCCGCGCGAGCAGGCGCAACATGGCCATGTCGTCTGCTTCTGCGAGGATAGCCGGTTCGTACTGCCAGCGACTGCAGAAGCCATCAAAGGCCGCGCGCATTTCGGTATTGGGTGCCGGTAGCACCCAGCGCATGTTGCTGTAACCGTCGGGAAATTTCTTATTTTGCAGATCATCTGGGCCGACAATAGCGACCGGCTGTTGAGCTAGTAGCTGACTTTGCCAGAGGTCACTTTGCCCTTCGTTGACCACGTTGGCGTTGGTCAGAATCAGGTCGAGTTGATGGTTGCGCAGACCATTGAGCAGGTTCGCCATGCCTTGGGCGTGCAGACTGAAGCGCACATCCCGGCGCTCTATCAGGGGGGTAATAAAGCCCTCAATGAAGTTACGGGACATGGTGGATAACACACCAATACGGAGTTGTTGCACCTCTGGGGTAATGCCCCGCTTGATCAGGGCTTCAAGCTCTTCTCCACGACTGAATATATCACCGGCGTAAGTGAGTACACGCTGACCCGCATCAGTCAGAACCAGTCTGCGGCCCTGCCGCGCAAACAGTGGCGTGTTCATGCTCTCTTCCAGTGTGCGTATCTGTGCGGACAGCGCCGACTGCGATACGTGAAGCTGACGTGCCGCTTCAGTCAGATTGCCCAGCGTGGCAACTCGCCAGAAGTAATACAGGTGGTGATAATTCAGACGGCTCATCGGGGGCAGTTCTCTGTTGGCGGTCAGTGGACTGGTTGTCTTCGTTCATAAAAAGAGAACGATATGTGAGTTTATATCTATTTTACATGAATACCTTCGCGGCTGGATACTCTACGCACATCTGAACAGGAGGATGCGTACCATGAGTATTTCCCCTCTGCTGGTTTCTGTAATGGTAGTAGCGGCAATCCCGCTTCTATTGCTGGCAGGAGCCTCCCTCGCTGGTTTGCAGAGCCGGTCTGTAACAATCACTGAATCCATGCGCTGGCAGTGTGCCTGGCGTGCATCGCAGTTGGTGGCTGTATTTACTGCGTTACTGATCGCCGGCGTCGCCTGGTATGGCAGCCCGGAATTGCCTTTCTTCAGTATTGACCCGCTGCGACTGGCGCTGTTGACCTTACTGTCGGTGATGGCGTTGGTGGTCGTGAAATTTTCGCGTCGCTACCTGGCATCTGATCCCGGTTTTGGCCGCTATCTGCGCTGGTTGTTGCTGACGCTGGCGGCTGTCGCGCTGGTGTTCATCAGTGATCATCTGTTGTTGTTTGCCGCAGGCTGGATTGCGATCAGTCTGTCACTGCATCAGCTGTTGATGTTTTTCCCAGAGCGGCCGCGCGCGGCACTGGGCGCACACAAAAAGTTTCTGCTGGCTCGTGTTGCTGAAATCTCTCTGCTGACTGCTTTCTGGTTACTGTGGCAGCAGCATGGCACAGCGTCGATTGATGAAATTATTGCGGCGTACGCAGCCCCGGTAGGTCTGAGTCTGGAAGAGCAGGTTGCGGCGGTGCTGATTGCTGTGACGGCGTTGATTAAGTGTGCGCAGTTGCCGATGCATGGTTGGCTGATTCAGGTCGTTGAGGCGCCGACACCTGTGTCGGCGCTGCTGCATGCGGGGGTTATTAATCTAGGTGGCTTCCTGCTGATTCTGTTTGCGCCTTTGTTTCTGCAGGTGCCGGCGGCGCAGTGGCTGGTGCTTGTGATTGCTGGCCTGACGACCGTACTGGCTGCTCTGATTATGACGAAGCGTATCAGTGTGAAAGTTCGTCTGGCGTGGTCGACCAGTGCTCAGATGGGATTGATGTTGGTTGAATGCGCGCTGGGGTTGGTCGAACTGGCATTGCTGCATCTGCTGGCTCATTCAGCCTATAAAGCCCACGCGTTTCTCAGTGCCGGCTCAGAGGTACAGGCGCATGTCCGTCAATCTCTGGTGTCTGTGGTTCCGCCGACACTGCGTCATTGGGCGCTGGCTCTGGTCGCTGCCTCGGCAATGACGTTGGCTGCCTGGTGGGCGACTCTCTCCCTTCACGCTGTGTACCAGCCTGTGAGTGGCTGGTTGTTACTCGCACTGGCTCTGACGGTCTTAGTGGCTGTTCGCAGTGCGGCGACCGGTTGGCTGGGAAGCCTGGTGATCGCAACGGGCGTGACCAGCGCTTACACACTCCTGAAAACGGGCCTGCACTTTGTCTCTGAGCCACTGAGCTCCGACCTGTTACCTACGATGTTCAGTGCGCCGGACCTCTGGGCACTCGGACTGTTCGCGTTGCTCTTCGCTCTTTGGTGGGCATTACGCTGGCGTGCCCACTGGCGCTGGGTACAGAAGTTATCGACTGCGCTGTTCGCCGGTCTGTATCTGGATGAATGGTTTACCCGTACCACATTGATGATCTGGCCAGCGCGGTTACCGCAACGTGCCAATCCGAAGAAATCGATTCAGCTTAAAGAGTATGAGGAGAAGGTGTCATGACGGTACAGTCGAGTTCGTTTCATTTCGAAGCCATGTTCGCTGCAGTCGAGGCCGCCGGACAGAGTATCGCCCCGGTCTGGCCACTGGATCGCTCCATTGCTGTGAACCCGGTGTGGGAGCAACGCAGCGAGCATATTTCTGAAGTTGCCGCAGAGCTCGGCGCGCTGGGAGGCATCCGTTGCCTGATGCCGGGCGATTATTACCTCCGGCTATGGCAGCGCAGTGTCATAAAAAATCGCCACCTGGTCGCGGCGGCATCAGATCAGGGAGTCACGGCGACACCTGAGGACCTGCTTCAGGCATTGAAAGCACCGCTGGCCTCTGAGCACTGGCAGAACGTGTCTGACTGGCTTGAGGAATCTCCTCAGCGGCAGAATAAGATGGCCTGGCGTGATGAGATTACACACCAGATCAGTCAGTTTATGGCGGACTATACCCAGTCAAAAATGCAGACCGGTAATCAGCCGCACTCTCAGGTTAAGCCTCTGTATCAGGCATGGGTGAGCCAGGCCCGGGCTGACAAAGGCATTACCATCCTGATGGGCGAGCCTGGCCTGGCCCGCGCTTTTCAGGAGCTGCCAGACGATCCGGGCGCATTGATTCTTGCTGCCTTCTCAGAGCTGGGGATCACGTCGGCGCTTCAGGCAGAGCAGTATGCAAAGGCTTTACTACTGGATATCAATGGTTGGGCCTCGCGGCTGTCGTTTGAGCGCTGGGAAGCTCGCCTTAATGGGCAGGAAGAAGATGCCCTGCCACAGCTGGTCGCTATACGTCTGGGGTGGGAGCTTGCCCTCTGGCGGCACTGGCAATGGCGTCATCCGCAAGCGGCTAAGCGTCTGCAGGCGGCGTGGTTCATGCAACTGCCTCAGATTGGTTTATTGAAAGAGCGGCATCGCTACAGTCAGCAGTTACTTTGGGTGTGGCAGCGTGCCGCAGAGCGGGCGCGTCAGGAAGAGGAGCAGCGATTACTGCGTTCGCCGGCTTTAAAAGCGGCGCCGCAGACCCGTTTGCAGGCCGTTTTTTGCATCGATGTTCGCTCGGAGATCATCCGGCGCGCACTGGAGTCACAGAGCCCGACAATTACTACCCATGGTTTTGCAGGCTTTTTTGGCTTGTCGGCGGCCTACGCACCTGTCGGAACAGGCCTCAAGCGGCCTCAGCTGCCGGGGCTTCTCAGTGCCGGTTTCAGTGTCACCGAAGGCGGCCATGAGGCTCAGGAACTTGGTCAGGTCCGGGCGATTCGTCACCAGCAGCAGGCCGCATGGAATGATTTCAGTCGCGGTGCCAGCACGGCATTCAGTATGGTCGAAGCGTTAGGGCTGACCTACGCCGGTAAGTTGTTAAAGCGGACGTTTGGTTGGCAGCGCGATGATCACCCGGTGAATGACCTGGCGACGACGGGTCATTGGGACCTGTATCAGGGCGAGCGACCGCTGACGATTTCTGAGAAAGCCGATATAGCGGGCCAAGTGCTCAAAGGACTGGGCCTGCGCCGCCTTGCGCGTTTGGTCATGTTGGTTGGCCATGGCAGTCATACGACGAACAACCCACATGCGGCGGGTCTGGACTGTGGTGCCTGTGGCGGACAGACCGGGGCGATCAATGTGCAGGTTGTGGCACAACTGCTGAATAATCAGGCGGTCCGGAAGGCGCTGGCAGAGCGTGGGCAGCGGATTCCTGATGCCACCCACTTTTATGCGGCGCTGCACAATACCACTACAGATGACATCGACTGTTTCGGTGAGCTGCCGGAGGACATCGGCCAATGGCTGAAAGATGCGACTCTGCTGGCACAGCGTGAGCGCGCCGGGAATCTGGGCCTGAAAGATCAGCCGGCTTTTAACAACCCGGATGCTCTTGACCGCGAAATCAGAAAGCGCGCCGCAGACTGGTCTGAGGTTCGTCCTGAGTGGGGATTGGCAGGCAACAGTGCGTTCATCGTGGCACCGCGCAGAATGACCCGTGGCGTGAACTTCGGTGGCCGGGCGTTTCTGCACGACTACGACGCCTCACTCGACAGCGACTTCTCGATACTGGAAGCCATCATGACAGCACCGATGGTCGTAACTCACTGGATTAACATGCAATACAACGCCTCGGTCACTGACCCGCTGAAATTTGGCAGCGGTAATAAGTTGCTGCACAACGTAGTTGGCGGTCATCTCGGCGTGTTTGAGGGCAACGGCGGGGATCTGCGGATTGGCCTGCCTTTCCAGTCGGTACACAACGGTCAGCGCTGGATGCATGAGCCACTGCGGCTGAGCGTCTACATTGCGGCACCTGAAGCGGCAATCAGCGATGTGATCGATCGCCATGAAACGGTGCGGGATCTGGTTCACAACGAGTGGATCAACCTGTTCGTGCTGCGCGATAACGGCTCAGTCAGCCGTTGTGCGCCGCACGGTTGGGAGGAGGTGATCAATGACTGAGATGGCAGAGAAGCGCCTGACCCACCTGCAGATGCTGGAGGCTGAGGCCATCCATATCATTCGCGAAGTCGCTGCTGGGTTCGATAACCCCTGTATGTTCTACTCGATTGGCAAAGACTCCACCGTCATGCTGCATCTGGCGCGGAAAGCGTTTTACCCCGGCAAGGTCCCCTTCCCGCTGCTGCATATTGATACCACGTGGGAATTTGCTGAAATGGCTCAGTTCCGCGATCGTCTCGCAGACGAACTTGATCTGAATGTGCTGGTGCATATTAACGAGGAAGCGCTTGAGCTTGGGGTACACCCGATTGAATCCGGCTCGGTGAAATACAACGACCAGATGAAAACCGTGGCGCTAAAACAGGCGTTAGATAAATACGGCTTTGATGCCGCCCTTGGGGGTGCCCGCCGCGACGAAGAAAAGTCGCGGGCCAAAGAACGGGTATTCTCGGTGCGCACGCCGACGCACGGATGGGACCCTAAAGCTCAGCGGCCAGAGCTGTGGAGCATCTACAACAACCACATTCGCAAGGGCGAGTCGGTGCGGGTATTTCCACTCTCTAACTGGACCGAGCTGGATATCTGGCTCTACATACTGAAAGAGCAGATCGATATTGTGCCTCTGTACTTCGCCGCTGAGCGACTGTGCTGGGTCGATGATGACAGCGGCCAGCTACTCGCACTCGACGATGAGCGCATGCTGCCCTACTTGTCAGACACCGAAAAAGCCTCGTTGCAGGAGCGCTGGATACGCTTCCGCACATTGGGCTGCTACCCTCAGACCGGCGCGGTAGAAAGTACCGCCACGACGCTCGAGGGCATCGTTGGTGAAATGCTCACGACACGAACCAGCGAGCGTCAGGGGCGATTGCTCGATAAAGATCAGGCCGGCTCCATGGAGAAGAAAAAGCGGGAAGGCTATTTCTGATGCGTCTGGTCAGTGTACTGACGCGCCACAGTAAAGCGCAGCACATTGCTGCCGCCCTGCAGTCGTACGATTTGCTGATGTGCGAATTCAGTGACTGGGATACGGATCAGTTGGGCAGCTTCTGTGGACAGACTGACCGCAGCATGACGGCGATAGAAACAGTAGCCCTCAAAGCCATGCTGGCGGCGGACCTGGCGGGTACTGACGCGGGTATTGGCAGCGAAGGCAGTTTTGGCGGCGGGCCTCTTCCGGGAGTGCTTCCCTGGCAGCAGGAGCTGGTCGCTTTTTATGATGCCGATACCGGACGGGTCGTGACCGGTGTGGCCGAAGGCCCGGCGCCACTGGCGGTGACAACGGTAGCTGATGCGACGGCATTGAAAACCCTGTTGGAACGCTATCCGGCTCAGGGCTGGATGGTGCACTCGGGAGCTGGTGTTCACAAAGGCCTGCTGGATAGTGAGCAGATTATGACGCTCAGCCCTGAGTGGCCGCTGACACTGGAGCCGGACTGGCGGGCGATGATGAGCCCTCTGCGATGTGAACGTATCCGGCAGGCGGCGGAGAATCTTGCCGCCCGGCTGCAGAGTGTCTGCCCTGCCTGCAACTCACCGGGCTTCTGGTATGACAAGGCCCAGCAGGGATTGCCCTGTGCAGATTGTGATGCGCCGACGTCGCAGATTCGTCTGAGAATGGCACGCTGCTGGTGTGGGCATGAAGCGCATGAAGAAATCCGTGACACGGCTGACCCATACTATTGCGAGTACTGTAATCCATGAATCCTATTGAACGTCCGTCAGCCAAACGCCTGTCAGCTGAATGGCTAGCGGGCGAAGACTCTGAATCACGCGAGCGCGCCGCCGAGTTACTGAAAGCGGGCGAATGCGTCGTCTTGCCCACCGAGACCGTCTACGGTCTGGCCGCAGATGCCAGAAACCCGCAAGCCGTTGCGAAAATTTTTGCCGCCAAAGGCCGGCCAGCGGATCATCCTCTGATCGTGCATCTCGCCGAACCGCAGCAGATGACAGACTGGTGCAGCGACATTCCCGATATTGCCTGGTTACTGGCGGAGGTGTTCTGGCCGGGGCCACTGACGCTGTTACTGAAAAAGCGCCCAGAGGTACCGGCTGAAGTGACAGGCGGCCTTGAGACGCTGTGTGTCAGAGTACCCGAACACCCCGTGTTTCTGGACGTTCTGAAACGCTGCAAGAGCGGGTTGGCAGCGCCGTCCGCCAACCCTTATAAATCACTCAGCCCGACCACTGCCGAGCAGGTGATGCAGACCTTGGGTACGCGGGTTGCGGCGGTTGTGGACGGCGGTCGCTGCGATGAGGGCATCGAATCAACCATTCTCGACCTGACCGATATTACCCGTGGGCTGCGCATTCTTCGCGCTGGGCCTGTCAGTCAGACGGATATTGAGCGGGCCACAGGGCTGGCGTTACTCCAGACGGAAGAACACCAGATCGCGGTACCGGGCAATGTAAAGGCGCACTATCAGCCATCAACACCCCTGCGCCTCGTCAATGCCGATGAGCTCTCCAGCTTGGCAGAGACTGATAGTGGCAGCCTGTTTCTGGTCTGGTCCCCTCAGGCGGTGGCCGCCAGCGTCGGCCTGCCGGCCGTCAGAGTCATGCCGGATGCACCCGCAAGATACGCCTACGAGCTTTACCACACACTCTATATGGCGGATATGGAAGGCTACCGGGAGTTGTGTGTTGAATGCCCTCCGCAAACAGAGCGCTGGCAGGCCGTTAATGATCGTCTGCGCCGGGCAGCTTCGCGGTAGAGTACTGCTGATCTGTTGTGTCGTGGGCTCCAGGAACTTAAAAAAAGGATGTGTGGCAACCGACAATCAGATTGCGCAGTAAAGTGCTCATTTTGTGATATTTCTGGATGTAATGATCAATATATTGCACATTAACTCTTAGTATCGTATAAACAGTGCAACTTAGTGCGCATTCATTAACGGGCAGAATATGTCACGACTAACGCTTCAGACCTATCTTGGTGGTGCCTGGCAGGACGCCTGTGAACTGTATTTCAGTGACCCTGATTCTGGTCGTCATGGTGCTGTTACGCTGGAATACGACGCCGGGTATGTTGCACGCTTTCAGGGAAAGCCTGCGGCGCGGGTCAGTGCCCGCTATCCGCTCGACTTTTTTCCGCATGAAACGCCTCACTGGCCCGCATTCCTCTTGGACATCGTACCCATGGGCGCCGCTCGTCGTTATTGGGGACAGCAGCTTAATCTGCCGGACATCGAGCAGCCAAAGTATGACTTCCAGTTGCTGGCTGCATGTACCCGAGCTCCTATTGGCAATCTGCGTATCAAGGAAAGCGTGACAGGAAGTTCAGAGCTTCCGATGATTGGTTTCCAAATGTCTGACGTGCTCGAACAGGCGACAGAGTTTCTTGACTATGCCCGCGCACAAGGTGCGGCTGTAGGGGGTGCAACCGGTGCTGGCGGTAATGCGCCTAAGTACCTGCTGACTCGCGGTGCCGATGGGCTTTGTTATCCGGATGGCTCGCTGCCAGACAGTCAGGCGGAGGAGTACTTTCTGGTTAAATTTCCTCGCCGCAGCTCCCGCCAGGGGCGCTCTCTGGCCAGCGACAGCCTGATTCTTGAAACCGAACACGCGTATTACAAAGTGGCTCAGCGGCTAGGTTTCGATACGATTTCGTCAACCATACACATTGAATCAGGCCAGCCAGGAAGAGAAATAGCCAGCTTGTGGATGCCCAGGTTTGATCGGGTTACAGCTCATGGAGCAACAGAGCGATTGGCGGTCGAATCCCTGTATTCTTTGTCAGGTGTGATTGTTCCGGGCGCGACAATTCATCATACGACGTATCTTAAGGCGCTTACCCATCTCTGGAATGAATATGCCCAGAGCGATGACATAGAGAATATGGTGCAGGAGTACCTGCGCAGAGACCTGCTCAATGTGGTTTTGGGCAATAGTGATAACCACGGTCGCAATACGTCTGTGCTACGGCAGAATTCCGGGGTCTACCTTGCTCCGGTATACGATCTTGCGCCTATGGTACTTGATGAAGCAGGTATTACCCGTACCAGCCGTTGGCATGTGGACAATGAAGTGGGTGGTAATTTTCGCTGGCGGGAAATCTGCGACGAAGCAGCCGCTGCAACCAATCTCAACGCAGCACGATTATGGGCTGGTTTGCGAGATTTTGCCTTAACACTCTTCGATTTGCCTGTGTATGCCAGTGAATCAGGAGTGCCTGCAGAGGTGATGAACATTGAGCGACACGCCCTCAATCTGAATGCGGTGCCTGACCGCCTGAAGCGCTGGGGACTGCTATGAGAACTTTTTTGTCATGACAAAAAATATTCCCGATTTTAAAACGATGTCACGTACAGAGGTTCTGAACTGGGTTGAAACCTCGGTTGGTGCTGGTGAATTGTCGCTGGGCGGCGCAATACGGGTGCTACGCCGCAATATTGCAAAGCAGAATCAAGCAGAATTCGCGAAGCTATGTGGTCTTTCCAGGCGAACCCTTGTTGCGATTGAGTCCGATGAAGCCAATCCGACGATTCAGACGGTTAACCAATTATTGAAACTGTTTGGGCTGCAGTTGGGGTTAGCGAGGCTGCACCGGAACTCTGAGCATAAGCAATAATGCCCACACACAGGCGCCCAGGCCCCAGATAAAGGTCGACGATAAGGTCGCTCCCATATGAATCCCCGCTTCGGCAACGATAGGCCCGAGCAGCTGAGCAACGCCATACAGTGCAATCAGGGCAGCGCTCAATCGTGGCCCCTGATGTGGGTGCATTGCACGGGCCAGTCGTTGGGTCAGGAAGACGGCGCCGAGGAAGCTGCCCCCCATTAATGCGGCGCATAGCCAGAGGCCCATTTCACTCGCAGGCAGGATAAAAATCGCCATAATCGACGCGGCCTGAACTGCGTAATTGAGGATCAGGGCGTTACGGTCGCCCAGGCGATTGCCCAGAGAATTCCAGATAAAGATCGATGGCACGGATGCGATCGCGGCGATCTGCCAGGGGCTGGGCGTCACGTCGATACTCCACTCCTGAGCAACCGCAGGCAGGAAGGTCATCGGTAATATGTAGCCCAGACCCGCACCAAAGTAGGATAAAAACAATGGCGTACTCTGTTTATCCCATAAAGCAGAGTGATCATCGCGGCTGACAGGTGCATCGCCTGAGCTGAGGCGGAACAGGTAAATACCGGACCAGAGCGCCAGCGGAATACTGATCATCGCGGCGGGTATCCAGCGGTCGTTGCCTTGTAGCCAGATAGCGGTACTTTCAACGATCTGGTTACTGAGCAACAGGCCTGCGCCAACACCCAGGTACATGAGACCACTTAACGTCGCCTTGTTGCGCACCGCCAGCCATTCCAGCACCAGTGCCGGCGCGAGTACAAAAACAATTCCGTTAGTGATGCCGTTGAAGAGGCGGAGGCCCGCCATATATGGGAAGTAATCGCCGCCGACCTGCAGCAGTGTAATGACTGCGTTGCCGAGCACGCCGGTAAGCAGGGCGCTCCGTCCCCAACCACTCTGATACGCAAAAAGTGCGACCATGGCGCCCGCGAGGTAGCCGACATAGTTCCAGGTAGCCAGCTGTGCTGCCTGCTGAAGAGTAAGTAAACCATCACTTACTAACAGTGGGATCAAAGGGGTATAAATAAAACGACCAAACCCATGAACGACGATCAGGGTGGTGGCGGCGGCGACAAGAGGCCAGAAGGGGCTGCGGGCTGACATGGCGGTCCTCATTACTAAGGCCGACAGTATATAGATGCGCCCTGGGCTGAGCATCCCGACTTTGGATGAACACAGTGTTCATTATTCAACTTACCAGCGGCGTAATTCGTCTCAGGATTACGGCATATCGATGCGATTGGCGCATTTGTGTCATCGGAGAGTAAGTATCCCTGTGCTAAACAGGGTTTTTCGTAGCGGGTCACATTTTTTCGGCAGGGCCACTGCTATAACATCGGGCGGTTAACAGGAACTGGGCGCACGCCTCGCGGAACACGATATGAATCTCCTAAAATTATTGGCAGTCGGGGTGGCGATTCTCTGGCTGGCCGGGTGCGATAAAAACTACAGCGGTGAACTTGCCGATGATGGCTACAACGCCGCCGGGCATGCACACTATCAGCAGATGTGTGCGTCCTGTCACGGGCTGGATGGTAACGGTACCTCTGTCGGCCCCTCTCTGGTCGGCTGCGCGACCTGCTCTTCTTTTTCGGTGTTAACGGATGAAATCAGCCGTACGATGCCTATTGGTGATGTCGAAGCGTGCGTCGATGACTGTGCTTCGGACACCGCCGAATACATCCTGTACGCTTTCAATGGCCAGAATCTCGCGGATGCGCTGGCCACCATTCAGGGTGTGGAAAACCAGTCTGCTGCACTGACTTTGCGCAAAGCATCACTTCAGTTGGTGGGGCGTTTGCCTACTGGAACTGAGTTAGCTCAGGTTGCAGAGAGTGCAGATACCGGTCTCAGTACCTCGTTAGACGCTATGCAGCTGGAGCCTGGTTTTTACGACAACCTGATGGGCTTTTTTAATGAGCAGCTTCTCACTGACAAGTACCTTTCCAGTAATCTGAATGAAGGCGGCATCAACCTGCTCGACAGCGACGATTACCCGAACCGTAAATGGTACAACGATGTGTATGCCGCGGACGAGCAGAGCAGTATCCGTCGCTGCGTGCGCAATGTGACCAACGATTCCGTGGCTCGCGAACCTCTGGAGCTTATCCGATACGCAGCGATGAATGACCTTCCTCATACTCTCTATATGACCGCCGATTTCATGATGGTGAACTGGTACAGTCAGCAGGTGTATGAAGCAGAGCTGGTTGAGTCCGGCGAATTCCGTCAGCTGGCTGAGCCCGTGTGTGATGAAGATGGCGTGCAGATTTACTATGACCCGAGTGACTTCCGCCCTGCTCGTGTTACAAAGCAGCTTGAATACGAGTTAGGGGGGATTCCTCACGCAGGTGTTCTTACCTCTCCAATGTTTCTGAATCGCTACCCTACGACGCGAACCAACAGAAACCGTCACCGTGCGCGTATCGTGTTCGATTACTTCCTCGATACTGACATTCTGGCCATCGAGGGGGATCGCCCTGAAGACGGTATTGGCTCTGGCGTCAGCAACCCGACTCTCCTCGACCCGGCATGTTACGCCTGCCATCAGGTCATGGACCCGGTGTCTTCTTCATTCCAGCATTGGACGGACCGTGGTCGATATATCGTAACGGGCAGCTCTTCGGTGAATGACTGGGACGGCTCTGATATTGAGCCTCCGGGGCTGGGTGGTAAGCAGGCACCATTGTCAGGGTCAGAAGGCCAGTTCCGTACTCTATTGCAATGGCTCGGTAGCGAGATTGCAGCCGATCCAAGATTTGCCCGTGCCACGGTACGTACGCTTTATGAAGGTATGATCGGCCAGGAGGTACTGGCAGCGCCGGCTGCCGATGCGTCAGATGATGAGAAGCTCGCGTATAACAGTCAGCGCGCCATTCTCAATAGCGTGGCCGACGCCATGGTTGCAGATGGTTGGGATATCAAAGCCGCCGTTAAAGCGCTGATTATGAGCCCTTATTACCGTGCGGCGAGCGTGGATGCGGAAGAGCTGGCGGTGAACGATCATATCGGTGCCAGTCAATTCATCAGCCCGGAACAGATGCAGACTAAGTTACAGGCGATTTTTGGTTTTGGCTGGGATGAGCTGCGCTGGGAAGATAACCGCATTATGTACGGCGGGATGGACTCGGACAGTGTGACAGAGCGAATTCGTGAGCCGGGCGGCCTGATTATCGCGATCCAGAATCGTATGGCGACCGAGATGGCGTGCCGCTCAACGGCGTATGATTTCCTTAATCCGTCCTCGCAACGTCGTCTCTTTCCGCACGTAGAGGTCGAGACGCTGCCTTTCGACCTTGAGGGAGCAGCCAATCCCTCAGCCGTTGATCGCATCAAAGAAAATATCCGCTACCTGCATTGGGTTCTCCTGGGTGAAGACATCAGTGCGGGAAGTGTTGAAGAACAGGCAACCTACGATCTGTTCCTGGCGGTGCTGAACGAAGGTCAGGCCATGCTGGCCAACCGGGAGCAGTATGATCCTCAGCCGAGTAACTGGCTGGAGTGGGAGTGTCGGGCGCGTTGGCTTCGTCAGGCTGACGGGCGCACAGATGGCGACCTGCCATCAGATGAACGCATTGAGCAGGATGAGCACTACAGCATCCGTGCCTGGATGGCGGTGCTGACCTATCTCATGTCTGACTACCGTTTCGTGTACGAATAAGGAGGCCGCTATGAAACGTCGTAATTTTCTGCAGATGATGGCGGCCGCGGGCCTGACTGCACAGGCGCCTTTGTGGGCACCCAAAGTGCAGGCGGCGGCGCCTGATCGTTTTCTGATTGTGGTGAATGCCAGCGGTGGCTGGGACCCGACATCGATATGCGACCCCAAGGGGCTTAACCAAGCCTATCAGGATCGCTCAGACCGCTACGAAGGCTCAACCAATTCGGTTGCTCTCGACAGTAATAAAACCTTCGGGAGCATTCAGTGGAGCGCTATTCCGGAAGGGGTCTCTAATGACGAACTGGTGCGCCAGCGCATCAATGATCAGTTCGATGATTTTTTCACCACGCATGGCGATAAGCTGACGGTGATTAACGGCATCGATACTGGCACTAACAATCACGATACGGGCAACCGTTTCGTCTGGTCGGGTAACGATGAGACCGGCTACCCCAGCCTGGCTGCGTATTTCGCAGCATCGGTCGCACCTACGCTGCCGATGGCTTATATCAGTAACGGTGGGTATGACTTTACAGACTCACTGGTTGCCCGAGCCCGTGCCAGTAGCGCCGGGTTTGTCAGTGAAGTTGCTGACCCGAACAGCTACTACGATGATCGCGGCTTTCACTTCCGTACTGCTAACCGTGGGGTGGATCAGTATTCCCATATTGAGGCAGCACAGCGGGCACGCATACAGCGTCAGCTGGATAGCGAGCCACTGCCATTAAGACGTAAACAGCTACAGCAGCTGTTTGGTATCCGTAATACTGACAGCAATCTCGGTGAGCTGACGGTGCGTCTGGATGATCTTCAGGCGAATGTCCTGCGCGATGATCACTGGAACACTAACCGCGCCAACAGTCTCAAGAGCCAGGCCGAGGTGGTCGTTGCCTCAATGGCTGCGGGCCTGACTGCCAGTGCTAACCTGAACTTTGGTGGTTTTGACACGCACGGAAATCACGACGCCAATGCCTACCCAGACCTCGGTGACCTGCTCGAAGGCATTCACTTTATGATGGTGGCTTTGCAGTACGCCGGTATTGCCGATCGCACGACGGTTGTTGTCGGCTCTGACTTTGGACGAACGCCCTACTACAACTCAGGTAACGGTAAGGATCACTGGCCAGTGACCAGTATGTTGGTACTGCGACCTGAATCGAGCGGCGGCCGCGTGTTTGGTGCATCAACCACCGAGTTTTTGTCTCAGCCGGTGAATCTTACGACGGGGCAGCCGGATGCCGCAGGCGAGATTCTCACGCCGCAGCATGTTAACCGTGCCATACGAAATCTGATGGGCGTGGGCAGCTCCTCGCTGGCTGACAATTACCCTCTTAACGTACCTGACTTCAGGATATTTGGATGAAGCCACTGTTGTTTACAGGCCTGCTGTCTGTGTTGTTGCCTGTTCTTTCGGGCTGCTCTGCCGTTGAGCCCTGGGACCGCGGGCGCCTCGCGCACGATGTGATGGCCTGGGATATCGATCCGTTAAAAGCCTCGCTCGATAATCATATTCACCATTCTAAGGAAGGCTCGTCCGGCGGTGGCGCAGCGGCAGGAGGCGGCTGCGGCTGTAACTGATGAAGAAAACTATGAATTCTCTGGCGGCGCTGGCAGCGGCAGCTGCGCCACTTGCAGGACAGGCCGAGCCAGTGCCTACAGAGCAGGCGGTAAGCTATCGGTTCAGCCAGTATCAGGAAGCCGATATACCTGAATCGCGAACCTTTTCTGACGAAACGGCGCGGTACAGTATTGATATTCACCAGCTCGGCTATCGCCGGCCATTAGCCGGTCAATGGTATCTGAACAGCGAGCTGCAGTACGAGACGATGTCGGGCGCATCGCCCATGCAGACCTACAAAAACTCGGAAGGCCAGAGTGCTGTGTTGATGAGCGGTGCCAGCATTGATGAGCGTCGGATTGACCTGAAGCTCGCTCCTACCCGCTACTTCGAAGATAGTGTTGATGGCACCCTGGGGGGCTTACTGGCGATCTCGACTGAGAATGACTACGACTCGGTGGCCGTTGGCGCAGAAGGCTCCCTCAATCTGATGAACAAACACACGACTCTGATGGGTTCACTGACCTTGTCGTATGACGTACTGGCACCGACGGATGAGTTTCTGTCAGAAGCCAGACGCAGAGCTGACGGTCGGGTGAAACGTAGCGTTTCTCTCTATGAGGGCGTATCTCAGGTGATCAATAAGAATCTGGCTTTACAGGTCGGCGCTGGGTTCACCCGGCTCTCCGGATATCTGTCTGATCCTTATAAACTGGACGACCACCGTCCGGGTGAACGCTCTCAGTATCTGATTGATGCGCGGGCGCGCCACTACTTTGCGGTGGGTGGCGGTGCTGCTTTGCATCTTGATTATCGCTTTTACACCGACAGCTGGGGCATTTATTCCAACACGCTGGAAACCCGCTGGGCGCAGGCACTGAACGCCGGGCGCTTCAGTTTTAAACTGATCCCTTCGTTACGCTACTACCGGCAAACGCAGGCCAGTTTTTATCGGCTGACGCCCGCTGAAGCCGGTGAATACAGTAGTTCGGATTATCGATTGTCTTCCTATGGCGCATTTAACGTCGGTCTTGCAGCGAGTGTGGGTTATGGGCGCTGGCAGATCAGTGGCGACATTCAGCAATACATGTCATCCGAAGATATGATGTTGCTGCAGACGCCTGACGACGAAGCGCCGGCGCTGGTGGACTATTCAATAGTGAGCCTTGGGATTGAGTACAAAACACTCTGACGCCAGAGCGACCTATCTGGCACATGAGTTTCGTGCCATGGCGTCGCCGTGTTGTTTTCACTTGCCGGCAGGGACATCGCCCGATGTGATTGACGCCATGGAAGGCGAAGTCCGTCGTATCGAAGCGAAATACAGTCGCTATCGTGATGACAGCGTTCTTTCTGATATTAACCAGCGCGCAGGTCAGAAAGTGGGCCTGGATAACGAAACGCTCTGGTTGATTAACTATGCCTGTGCCTGCTTCGAGCAGAGTGATGGCCTGTTTGATATTTCTTCTGGGGTTCTGCGTCAGGCCTGGGATTTCCGCGCAGGGCAGTTACCTTCAGAGGCCACGCTGGCGCGGTTACTCCCGCGGATCGGACTAAGCCGCATTGAAATATCAGAGGCGCACCTGACGATGCCGCCTGATATGGAGCTGGATCTTGGCGGTATCGGTAAAGAGTACGCAGTCGATGCCGCAGCCGCGATCGCTCGCGAGGCAGGCATTAACCGCGGTGTGGTCGATCTGGGTGGCGATCTTTGCGTTCTCGGGCCGCATGCAGATGGCAGCCCCTGGCAGTTGGGCGTGCGTCATCCGCGTGACACGGAAAACGCGATCGCATCTTTGCCCGTATATCAGGGCGGTATGGCAAGTAGCGGCGACTACGAGCGCTTCTTCGAAAAAGACGGCAAGCGCTATTGTCACCTTCTTAATCCTGAAAGTGGGTTTCCGGTGGATTACTGGGCATCTGTGACTGTGGTTGCGCCGTCCTGCCTGCTGGCGGGTACACTCTCGACCATCGCCATGTTGAAGGAAGAAGCCGGAGAGGAGTGGCTGCGTGCACAGCAAGTAAGCGCATTGCTCATTCGTCCGGATTTATCATTGCTCAGTCTGACTGATCGCTAACCTGTGATAAACTCGCGCTCTTTCTTCCTTGCTGAATAAACCGGTCATGAGTACATCTGAACAGCAGCTCCGTGCTGGCGCTGACGCGCTCGGCATTGCCGTAACCGATGCAGAGTTCACTGCCCTGCTCGGCTATTTGTCGCTTCTGCAAAAGTGGAACAAAGCCTACAACCTGACCGCCATCCGCGATGAGTCCGGCATGGTGGCGCTGCATCTGCTAGACAGTCTGGCGGTCCATCCGGCGGTTCAGGATGCGGATAACATTATTGATGTAGGCACCGGCCCGGGTCTTCCGGGTATCGTTCTGGCGATTATGAATCCGCAGAAACGGTTTACCCTGCTCGACAGCAACGGAAAAAAGACGCGCTTCCTGTTTCAGGCAAAGACCTCTCTGTCACTCGAAAATGTCACTATCGTCAATGACAGAGTCGAGGCATATCATCCCCCGGAACCTTTCGATATGATTGTCAGCCGTGCTTTTGCTTCACTCGCTGATATGACCGGCTGGTGTAAGCATCTGCGTGCTGACCATGGTTGTTTTCTGGCCATGAAAGGACAATATCCACAGCAGGAAATAGATGACCTGAAAGGCCAGTTTGAGGTTACTCAGGTCACCGAACTTCGAATACCGGGCGTGGACGGCGAGCGTCATCTGCTGCGCCTGCTACCGGTTGTCTCATAAGGATCAACAGCGTGACTCACATTTTTGCTATTGCTAACCAGAAAGGTGGTGTTGGTAAAACGACGACGGCGGTCAACCTGGCAGCGTCGCTGGCGGCGACTAAGCGCCGGGTGTTGCTGATTGATCTCGATCCGCAGGGAAATGCCACCATGGGTTGTGGTGTGGATAAGTACGAAATCGAACGTTCCATGTACGACGTTCTGGTGTCTAACTGCAGTGCTGGGCAGGCATTAACCTCGGCGCCAGAAGCCAATTTCGATGTGCTCCCTGCGAATGGCGACCTGACGGCGGCAGAAGTTGAGCTGATGGAAGTGACTGGACGAGAGCAGAAGTTGAATAACGCGCTCAAGGCGCTGCTTCCAGAGTACGACTATATCCTGATCGACTGCCCGCCTTCACTGAATATGCTGACGCTGAATGCGCTTGTCGCCGCGCAGGGCATTCTGATTCCGATGCAGTGTGAGTATTACGCACTGGAAGGACTGAGCGCACTGATGCAGACCATTACCTCGATTCAGTCTGGTCCAAATCCGCAGCTCGAGATTACCGGTCTGATCCGCACCATGTACGATCCGCGCAACAGCCTGACCAAAGATGTATCTGATCAGCTGACAGAACACTTTGGCGATAAGCTCTTTACCTCCGTTATTCCGCGCAATGTGCGCCTTGCGGAAGCGCCGAGTCATGGTCTGCCGGTGTTGATGTACGATAAGGCATCAAAAGGCGCTCTGGCCTATCTGGCTTTGGCGGGTGAACTTAACCGGCGTATGACCGCGAGCAAATAATTACCGCCCTCAGGGCAGATGGAAACGATAGATGGCAACAAAGAAAAAACGTGGCTTAGGCCGTGGTCTCGATGCACTGCTGGCAAGCTCCAACAGTGCGGCAGTCCCTGTCAGTGACTCGGTAGAAGCAGACGAGCAGGTCGGCACAGCTGAAAACAGCGAAGCCAGCTCACCAACGGGCAGCTCTTCTGCTCAGAGTGAGTTGCGCCACCTCCCGGTTGAGTGGATTCAGCCAGGCCGCTATCAACCACGCCGCGACATTCAACCAGAAGCTCTGGAAGAACTGGCCGCCTCTATTAAAGCTCAGGGGCTGATGCAGCCAATCGTGGTGCGTCCATTGCCAGAGCAGACTGATCGTTTCGAAATTATCGCCGGTGAGCGTCGCTGGCGCGCGAGTCAGCTGGCGCAGTTGGATAGGGTTCCGGCGCTGATCCGTGACGTACCCGATGAAGCAGCCATCGCCATGGCGCTTATTGAGAACATCCAGCGTGAAAACCTCAATCCGATGGAAGAGGCTATGGCGTTGCATCGCCTGCAGCATGAGTTTGAACTGACTCAGATGGAAGTGGCAGAAGCCGTGGGCAAAAACCGTGCGACAGTGGCCAACCTGCTGCGCCTGATGAATCTCAACGACGACGTCAAAGTATTACTTGAGCACGGTGATATCGAAATGGGTCACGCCCGAGCGCTGCTTGGCTTGCCCGTTGAGCAACAGAGCAGCGCTGCAGCTGATGTTGTGGCCCGTGCTCTGACCGTTCGCCAGACCGAGGCGCTGGTGCGTAACCTGTTGGATGGCAAAGACCAGAAAGTCGACAGTAAGCAGCCAGTTAACCCCGATATTCAGCGTCTCGAACGTATGTTAGGCGAGCGTCTCGGGGCGAAGGTAGCGATTCAGCACTCGGCGAAAGGCAAAGGCAAGCTGGTGATCAACTATACCAGTCTTGATGAGCTTGACGGTATTCTCGATCACATTCAGTAAGCGGCAGCGGCGGTCTTAAATGCCATGCCTTAACTGACACTTCCCTGCAGGCGAGCCTCTGCTTACTAGACTTGTTAGTAACAGAGGACTTGCCTATGAAAATTCTGATGTGCAGCGCCCTGCTGCTGTCGGCGACCGCGGTGGCGACACCACGCCCTATGATGATGCTCGATGATTCGTCTCTGAGTAACACCCGGGTCGATTACCTTACCGGTCTGGAACAACAGAGAACGAATGAAGAAACCGGTAAAGAAGAGTCGGAAACCGGCGCAGCGCTTAAGCCTGATGTGCGTAGTGAGCTTCCGGTGGTGACTCCGGCGTCTGTTCCTACCTCAATACCCTTACCGTCGAAAGGGGTTTCTGTGCAGATCACCCCTCGTTAACTGCGGTTATAGGGGTTGATTTCAGCAGCCAGCCCATCATCTGCGGCCATGTCGGCCCTGTCTTACAAATATCTCATTGATTCGGCCTGCTTGCTGTTGATGCGCAGGGCCGTAGCCCCTATAATCCTCGCGCCCTGAAAATGGGTTGCTCAAACAGAGCGTTGCAAATTCAGCATCAAAGAAGTGGAGCACAGGTTGTCTTCGATACCGCGTCCACCGGTTTACAGGATCATTATTTTACAGCTGGTCCTGACCCTGATAGCTGCAGCTCTGGCCTGGATTCACAGCGATGTGGCCGCCAAATCGGCATTGCTCGGAGGACTGACATGCGCCCTCCCGAATGCCTACTTTATCTGGCGAGCGTTCCGCTACACAGGTGCAAGGGCAGCCACTCAGGTGGTGCAATCGTTTTACCAGGGTGAATCCTGGAAATTTGTGCTCACGGCGTTGTGTTTTGGTGTCATCTTCCAACGCGTTGAGCCTCTGAATGTTCTGGCACTGTTTGCTGGCTTCATAACAGTGCAGCTGGGGCACATTGCCTCAGCAAGAATCGCCAATTTATAAACCTTAAAATCTGAGAGTGTACGATGGCTGGTAACTCCCAAGAGTATATTTCGCACCACCTTACGAACCTGACCTATGGCAAGCTGCCAGCAGGCTACGTTCGTGAAAACGAAGACGGCACAACCACTGAGCTGACTGAAGCAACCTGGACTTTCGCTCACGGCGGCGCTGAAGCGTCTGCAATGGGTTTCAACGCGGTTCACGTTGATTCACTGGGCTGGTCTTTTGGTCTGGGCGCTCTGATCATGTTCCTGTTCTGGCGCATGGCTAAGAAAGCGACCACAGGCGTGCCAAGCGGCTTCCTGAACTTCGTTGAAATGATTGTTGAGTTCATCGACAACACCGTAAAAGAATCTTTCCACGGCCGCAGCGCGCTCGTCGCACCGCTGGCTCTGACCATCTTTACCTGGGTCTTCATGATGAACTTCATGGACCTTATCCCGGTTGACGTTCTGCCTACTCTGGCTATGGCCGTGGGTATCGATTATATGAAGGTCGTACCGTCGACGGACGTTAACGTCACGCTGGGTATGGCAATCTTCGTATTCGCTCTGATGATCTTCTACTCGATCAAAATCAAGGGCATCAGCGGCTTTGTTGCTGAGCTGACGCTGCAGCCATTCAGCGCTAAAAATCCTGTCGTTCAGGCCATCTTCATCCCAGTGAACTTCTTCCTGGAGATCGTTGCCCTGATCGCTAAGCCTATCTCTCTGGGTCTGCGTCTGTTCGGAAACATGTACGCCGGCGAGATGATCTTTATTCTTATCGCACTGATGTTCTCTGCGGGTATTGCACTGGGCCTGATGGCTGGTGTTCTGCAGTGGGCTTGGGCGGTATTCCACATTTTGGTGATCACACTGCAAGCGTTCATTTTCATGATGTTGACCATCGTGTATCTGAGCATGGCGCACGAAGATCATTAATTTTTAAACCTTAAATTCACTTAACTAACTTAACTTCTATTTGGAGAAAATTATGGAACAAGGTCTGGTATTCCTGGCTGCGGCTCTGATGATTGGTCTGGGTGCTCTGGGTACAGCTATCGGTTTTGGTCTGCTGGGTGGTCGTCTGCTGGAAGGTACTGCTCGCCAGCCTGAACTGGGTCCAATGCTTCAGGGTAAAATGTTCCTGATCGCTGGTCTGCTTGACGCCGTACCTATGATCGGCGTTGGTCTGGGCCTGTACCTGATGTTCGCAGCTTAAGGGTTCATTTCTTAACGAACTTCCTTAATCAACGAACATGAGGGCTCTGGCGTGAACTTAAATTTGACTCTGATCGGCCAGATCATCACTTTTGGCGTCTTCGTGTGGTTCTGCATGAAGTTTGTATGGCCTCACCTGCTGACGGCTATGCAAGAACGCGAAAAGAAAATTGCCGATGGTCTGGACGCAGCTAACCGCGCTGCACGTGATCTGGAACTGGCTCAGAAAGAAGCCGCGGACCAGCTGCGTGAAGCAAAAGAGAAAGCTGCTGAAATCATCGAACAGGCGAACAAACGTGCTAACCAGATCGTGGACGAAGCAAAAGATAATGCTCGTTCCGAAGGTGAGCGCATCGTAGCTGCTGCTCAAGCTGAAGTTGAGCAAGAGGCAAACCGCGCTAAAGAAGCTCTGCGTAAGCAGGTGTCTGAACTGGCAGTAGCCGGTGCAGCGAAAATCCTTGGCAAATCAGTAGATGCATCAGCTCATGACGAGCTGCTGGATTCACTGGCCAAAGAGCTCTAAGCGAGGTTTTCCATGGCTGAATTAACAACTCTCGCTCGGCCATACGCAAAGGCAGTGTTTGCTGAAGCAAGTGAGAAGAGTGCACTCGACGCCTGGTCTGATGACCTGGCAGTCCTGTCGGCTTTCGCAGCCGACGCCGATCTGGCGAAGGTACTGGTGCATCCTTCCCTGACGTCTGAACAGCAGGCACAGGCACTTATTGACGTATGTGGCGACAAGCTGAACGAAGCAGCCAAAAACCTGGTGGCCGTATTGGCCGAAAACAAGCGTTTGGCATTACTGCCTGAAATCGCTGAACTCTATGAAGAACTGAAGGCAAAACTGCAGAACGCAGTGGATGTTGTCGTCACTTCAGCATACGAGCTGAGCGATGCCCAGGCAGAGAAACTGGCAGCTGCCTTAAAAGCCAAATTGCAATGTGACGTACGGGTAACCAGCGAAGTCGATGAGTCTCTCATCGGTGGCGCCATTATCCGTGCCGGGGACTTGGTTATAGACGGTAGCTTAACTGGCAAACTGTCAAAGTTAGCCGAAGCGATGAAATCCTAGTTTGAGGGACGATTCATGCAGCAACTGAATCCATCTGAGATCAGTGAAGTAATCAAGAAGCGTATTGAAAGCCTTGATGTTACTTCTCAAGCCCAGAACGAGGGCACCGTCGTATCTGTATCCGACGGTATCGTTCGAATCCACGGTCTTGCCGACGCTATGTACGGTGAGATGATTGAATTTGAAGGCGGCGTATTCGGCCTGGCAATGAACCTTGAGCGTGACTCTGTTGGTGCCGTTGTTCTGGGTGACTACAAAGGTCTGGCTGAAGGTCAGACTGCGAAGTGTACTGGCCGTATTCTTGAAGTACCTACTGGCAAAGCACTGCTGGGTCGTGTGGTTGACGCACTGGGTAACCCAATCGATGGTAAAGGTCCTATTGAGACTGATACCACCGCTCCTGTTGAGCGCGTTGCACCGGGCGTAATCGCACGTCAGGGTGTTGATCAGCCTCTGCAGACTGGTTACAAAGCTGTTGACTCCATGGTACCGGTTGGCCGTGGTCAGCGTGAGCTGATCATTGGTGACCGTCAGACTGGTAAAACGGCGATGGCGATCGATGCCATCATCAACCAGAAAGGTACTGGCGTTAAATGTATCTACGTTGCCGTAGGTCAGAAGCAGTCTTCTATCGCTAACGTTGTACGTAAGCTGGAAGAACACGGTGCCCTGGAGCACACCATCATCGTAGCCGCTGGCGCCGCTGATCCTGCAGCAATGCAGTTCCTGGCTCCATACGGTGGTTGTGCGATGGGTGAGTACTTCCTGGACAACGGTGAAGACGCTCTGATCGTATACGATGACCTGACGAAACAAGCTTGGGCTTACCGTCAGATCTCCCTGCTGCTGAAGCGCCCACCGGGCCGTGAAGCATACCCAGGTGACGTTTTCTACCTGCACTCACGTCTGCTTGAGCGCGCATGTCGCGTAAACGCTGACTACGTTAAGCAGGTCAGCGGTGTTGAAGGTAAGACTGGCTCACTGACGGCTCTGCCGATCATTGAGACTCAGGGTGGTGACGTATCTGCGTTCGTACCTACGAACGTGATCTCCATTACCGATGGTCAGATCTTCCTGGAAACCAACCTGTTCAACTCCGGTATCCGTCCGGCGATGAACGCGGGTATCTCTGTATCCCGTGTAGGTGGTGCTGCACAGACCAAGATCATCAAGAAGCTCGGCGGTGGTATCCGTCTGGCACTGGCTCAGTACCGTGAACTGGCGGCATTCGCACAGTTTGCATCTGACCTTGATGAAGCTACCCGTAAGCAGCTGGAGCACGGTAAAGCCGTTACTGAACTGATGAAACAGGGTCAGTACGCTCCAATGTCTACTGCGGACATGGGTCTGTCGATCTTTGCTGCTACTGAAGGCTTCCTTGAAGACGTAGAAGTGACCAAGATTCAGGCATTCGAAGCTGCTCTGCTGAGCTACGCCAACAGCGAATACGCTGAACTGATGGCGAAGATCAACGTGAAGGGCGACTTCAATGACGAGATCGCGGCAGGTCTGAAAGAGTGTATTGAGAAATTCAAGAGCACTCAGACCTGGTAAGTCCGGTGCTGGCGGTTCTATGAATCGCCAGCTGGATTCACTCAGTTAACAAGGTTGCATTATGGCAGTCGGTAAAGAAATTAAAGAGCAGATTTCGAGCGTACAAAGCACGCAGAAAATTACCTCAGCAATGGAAAAAGTTGCTGTGAGTAAGATGCGTCGTGCTCAGCAGCGCATGGAACAGAGCCGTCCATATGCGGATAAAATCCGTGATGTGATCGGTCACCTGGCCAATGCGACTTCTGAATACCGTCATCGTTATCTGCAGGACCGCGACGTCAAGCGTGTTGGCTATATCGTGGTGTCTTCCGACCGTGGCCTGTGTGGTGGCCTGAACAACAACATGTTCAAGCGCCTCGCCCAGCAAGCCGGAGAGTGGAAAGAAAAGGGTGTTGAAGTTGATTACTGTGCAATCGGCTCAAAAGCATCTCTGTTCTTCAACAGCTTCGGTGGCAATGTTGTCGCCTCCCAGTCTCACTTGGGTGACGCTCCAGAGCTGGCCAGCCTGATCGGTGCGGTGAAGGTAATGTTGGAAGCGTTCGATGAAGGTAAGATCGATCGTCTCTACATCATCTACAACCGTTTCGTGAACACCATGACCCAATCGCCTGAAGCGGTGCAGTTATTGCCACTCAAGGCACAAAAGGACGAAGAACTGAAAGGTCACTGGGATTACATCTACGAACCAGACGCGAAAGAGATCCTCGAAGGTCTGCTGGTGCGTTACGTAGAATCTCAGGTCTATCAGGGTGTAGTAGAAAACAATGCCTGTGAACAGGCTGCGCGTATGCTGGCGATGAAAAACGCCACCGATAACGCCGGCAACATGATCACCGAGCTGAACTTGCTGTATAACAAGGCTCGTCAGGCGGCTATTACCCAGGAAATTTCAGAAATCGTCAGCGGTGCCGCGGCAGTATAAGCCGGGCAGCGAACAGGTTTTAAGTTAAGAGGAACCGAAAATGAGCGGACGTATCGTACAGATCATCGGTGCCGTCATCGACGTGGAATACCCACGCGAAGATGTACCTAAGGTCTACGACGCCCTGACCGTAGATGGTACTGAGACCACCCTCGAAGTTCAGCAGCAGCTGGGCGACGGTGTTGTCCGTACTATTGCGATGGGCTCCACTGAAGGTCTCAAGCGTGGCCTTCCAGTAACTAGCACTGGCGCACCTATCCGTGTACCAGTTGGTAATGCAACTCTGGGTCGTATCATGGACGTTCTCGGTCGCCCGATCGATGAATGTGGTGAGATCGGCGAAGAAGAGCGTTACGAAATTCACCGTGATGCCCCATCTTTTGATGAGCAGGCGAACAGCACTGACCTGCTGGAAACCGGCATCAAGGTTATTGACCTCATCTGCCCATTCGCTAAGGGTGGTAAAGTTGGTCTGTTCGGTGGTGCCGGTGTTGGTAAAACCGTAAACATGATGGAGCTGATCAACAACATTGCGAAGGCACACTCCGGTCTGTCTGTATTCGCAGGTGTTGGTGAGCGTACTCGTGAAGGTAACGACTTCTACTACGAGATGGCTGAGTCTGGTGTTGTAAACCTGGACGACAAAGCACAGTCTAAAGTAGCCATGGTATACGGCCAGATGAATGAGCCACCAGGCAACCGTCTGCGTGTAGCACTGACTGGTCTGACCATGGCTGAGAAGTTCCGTGACGAAGGCAAAGACGTACTGCTGTTCGTTGATAACATCTATCGTTACACCCTTGCTGGTACTGAGGTATCTGCACTGTTGGGTCGTATGCCATCTGCGGTAGGTTACCAGCCTACACTGGCAGAAGAGATGGGTGTTCTTCAGGAGCGTATTACTTCTACTAAGACTGGTTCGATCACCTCGATCCAGGCGGTATACGTACCTGCGGATGACTTGACTGACCCGTCTCCAGCGACCACCTTCGCGCACCTTGACTCTACTGTTGTACTGTCACGTGATATCGCGTCTAAAGGTATTTACCCAGCGATCGACCCACTGGATTCCACCTCTCGTCAGCTGGACCCACTGGTTATCGGTAACGAACACTACGACATCGCTCGTGGCGTTCAGGGTGTACTGCAGCGCTACAAAGAGCTGAAAGACATCATCGCGATTCTGGGTATGGACGAACTGTCCGACGAAGATAAGCAGCTGGTTGCCCGTGCACGTAAGATCGAGCGCTTCCTGTCTCAGCCATTCCATGTGGCAGAGATCTTCACAGGCGCGCCTGGTAAGTACGTGTCTCTGAAAGAAACCATCCGTGGTTTCCAGGGCATTCTGAATGGCGACTACGATAACCTGCCAGAACAAGCGTTCTATATGGTCGGTACTATCGACGAAGCCATCGAGAAAGCCAACAACATGTAATGGGCGGGCAGGCGCTGTACTTGTGCAGCGCTCTGCCTCCTCTGAACAGAGGAATAGAACATGGCAATGACCGTCCACTGCGATATCGTCAGCGCTGAAGAGAAGCTCTTCTCTGGTCTGGTCGAGCGAGTAATCGCGGCTGGTGCTTTGGGTGACCTGGGTATTGAGCCTGGCCACGCAGCCCTGCTGACTCCGCTCAAGCCGGGCCCTGTCCGCATTGTTAAGCAAGGCGGCCAGGAAGAGATTGTCTACGTCTCTGGCGGCTATCTCGAAGTACAGCCAAATTCAGTGTCCATCCTGGCCGACACCGCTGTTCGTGCAAACGACATCGATGAAGCCGCGGCACTGGAGGCGAAGAAACACGCTGAACAGGCGATGGAAAATCAGGGTGCAGACTTTGATTACTCCCGCGCAATGTCTCAGCTTGCTGAAGCGGCAGCACAGCTGCGTACGATTCAGCAGATCCGCGAGAAGCTTGGTAAACACTGAGTTTTATCGGATCACAAAGAACCCGCTCCGGCGGGTTTTTTTATGTCTGCTGAAACGCAGCTGAGCTGCGACCGGCGTACAGTGGTCATCAGATCCGTGAGAAGCTTGGTAAGCACTGAGTTTATCCGACTATAAAAGCCGTAACGGCGGGGCTTTTTGGTGGTCTTTTAGTTTACTACCAATCATTTCTCGACCATTGTCTGTTTCACGCCTGATTGCGCTTGCTCAGAAACTCGCTGAACGCTTCTTCCAGCTTGTCGTATTCATCCTCAAACATGTGCTTATATTTCTTCAGCGTATCCATGTGCCCCTCGCGGGCTTCGGCTTCCAGGGTTTTGCAGATATGTTGCAACCGCGTCGCCGCAACACTGGCCGACGAGCCTTGCAGGAACTTAGCGAGCGACACGACCTCTGCGGTATCAGTCCGCGCCAGCGCGCTCTTCAATTTAGCGACTTTTTCTTCACTGGCCTCATGAAATACATCAATTAATCTTCCTAGTCGCTCTTCCTGATTACTTACCAGCTTCATGACGGTTGGCTTATCCCACACGGGGTATATATCCAGGTCAGTGCTTTTTTCAACCACCAGCTGCTCTACAGGCTGATATTCGGCAGAGGTGACGGCTGACATCCATTGAGTCAGTGCTTTCCGCAGCTCTTCGTTATCAATCGGTTTGGCTAAATAATCGTCCATACCGGAGAGCAGGCATTTCTCACGATCTCCTGCCATAGCACTTGCAGTCATTGCGATGACAGGGATTCTGCAGGCACTATCGCCGGCATATCCCCCGCGAATCTGGCGAGTACACTCATAGCCGTCCATGGAAGGCATCTGACAATCCATAAGGATAAGATCAATCAGGTGGCCGGAGCGACGCAGCATATCGATGGCTTCTACGCCATTTCCGGCGGAAACGACTTCAGCGCCAAGGTGACGCACCATTCCCTCTATTACCGCCAGGTTAATCTGGTTGTCGTCAACCGCGAGAATTCTTCGCCCTGCCAGGGCGGCAGTTTTACCGCTGCTCTCCAGATTGGAACTTTTTTCGTCAGCAGATCCTGTTTTTAATCGGCGAACCGCATACTCCAGTTGCACCGGAGTAATGGGTTTCGATAAACGGAAGGCTCCATGCAAGTCGGGAAGTTCGATCTCTGTGCGCTTTACGTGAGGCACGGTGATGATGACTCCAGCGACGTTTTCATGAGGTACGAAGTTTTCGGCCAGAGTGGCATCAATGATTATGTAGCTACCTTTCCGGATATGCGCATCAGGCCGTGGGTGACGTGAGCTGATTGCTTGAGCACCCCAGCTTTTGAGAAGTTTTACCAGGTTTGCCGCTGAATCATCGGAGCGGTCAATGACATGGAAGTTGAGCCCGGAAAAATCGGGGTTTTGTTTTTCAGCTTCTGAACCTACTGCCAATTTCTGAACAAAAGTGGCTGTGAATTTAGTGCCTGATCCTTTTTCGCTCTGAACATCCAGTCTGCCACCCATTAACTTACAGAGTTTATTGGTAATAGTGAGTCCCAAGCCTGTACCACCAAATTCTCTTGTTACCGCCGCATCCTCCTGAACAAAGGCGTCGAAAATGGTTGGCAGTTTTTCTTTGCTTATACCGACACCGGTATCCTCTACTTCGATGCTCAATGTGGTGCTTTCTGCGTTTGTATTCTGCGTAGTCAGCCGTACAAGAATATGCCCTTTCAGCGTAAACTTGATCGCGTTATTAATCAGGTTGGTGAGTATTTGGCGGATACGGTTTGCATCACCGGAAAGCGAAGGTGACTGTACTTCTGAAACATCGAGAATGATCTCCAGACCTTTTTCTGACGCCGGGACTGACATGGATAGCACCAGATCTGAGATCAAGCGATTGAGGTCGTAGGGGATATTATCAATATCGAGTTTTCCTGCTTCGATCTTTGAAAAATCGAGGACATCATTAACGATCGCTGCCAATAATTGTGAGCTGGTATCTGCAAGATCAAGATACCGCTTTTCCTGAACTCTGAGTTCGCCGCGGCGAATCAACTGAAGCATACCAATAATGCCATTAAGAGGTGTCCGGATTTCATGGCTGACATTAGCAATAAACTGGCTCTTGGCGCGGCTTGCGGACAGTGCCATATTTCGTGCCTGCTCGAGTTCTTCGGTTCTCTGTTCGACGACGGCTTCGAGGTTAGTGTTTAAATCGCGGATTCGTTGTTCTGCTCGTTCCTGTTCGCTGATGTCCCGAATGATTGCAGAAACACCGATGGCCGCTCCCTTGGCCGTTTTGATGGGTGATACGCTGAGTTGGGTGGTCAGAGTGTGCTGATTTTTTGAGACAAGAGGTACGCGTAATGTCTCAGGTTGACCACCTTCAGCAACGCTGGCGATCACTTCTTTGACCCATTCCTGATGCTCGCCAGTGGCAAAGGTCTCGGTAAAGTCACTGTTTTCAATCTGGCGGCTGCTATAACCCAGGATGCTGGTTGCAGCGCTGTTCCAGCTTGTTATGGTTCCGTCCGTGCGCATCCCTATGATGGCATCCGTTGAGTCATCCACAATGGCACGGAAGCGTGCTTCGGTATCACTCAGATTTAAGGTTTTACGTACCTGCCGCTGGTAGAACAGGAACAGCACACTCAGTACGAAAGAAACAACTAAGGCGGCGGCGCTGAACCGCAACGTGTCTGAGATCGTTTGTTGCTGGATAAGCCGCGTTGGGGTCGCTATGGCAACCTTGATAAACCGATCACCATTGGAGCCGGGCATGTTCAGCTGGCGCTGCGTCAGGTAGTAGTGCGCTCCGTCGCTGTTTGCTGATACGAGTGCGGTACCGCGGTGAATAGAGTTTTGCTCTGCGCTGTACAGGTCGCTCCAGAGCGTGGCGTTTGCGAATTCAAAGCTGAAGGCCTCTCCCGATGTGGGTGACACAAGGATATGGCCATCGTGATCGTACAGGTACACTTTGCTTGTATTGGCTGCCAGGTTACTGAGACGAGACAGCAGGAAATAGGCGTCAAAGTTAAGAACCAGTGCGCCGAAAAGATGGCCATCTTGCGCATATATCGGCATGACGAGTCGGTAAACTGATTGATGTGGATAGGAAACGCGCCCGTATTCTTTATTCAGTTCAATATCGGATAGGTAGAAGTCGTTGGCTCGGATATAGGGCAGTATTTCAACGTAATCGCGGCCCCGCTTCTCCTGAAGTTCGGTACTGTTTGCAACCCGGGTGCTGCTGCCGGTGCGCTGCACACGAATAATTTCCGACCAGTTGCCGTCATTGATCAGATAGCGCGCCTGCAACGCGTGAGCGTTATTTTCAATGTAAGCTTGAAAGATGGTTTCCAGACGGGCTTTCCATTGTGCCTGCCGGGTATTGTCGAGCGGATCGATACCGCCGTTGCCTGAGGACCGCACTATGCCATGTATGGGTGGAGTCGCATAAAGGAAGCGTAGCTGGTGATAGTCCCTTTCGAACTGCTTGGCGAGTTCATCGATGATGGCGCTCTGCTGCTCGCCTGAAGCCTGCTGATACTGATCAAACACGCGCTGTTCAGACAAGTAGTATTGGCCGACTGTCACGAGTGTGAGCAAGAGAAGCAGGCCGAGTACCATGGTTTGTGGTCGTATATAGGCAGCTTGCTGCTGTTTGCTCGTGTGCCTCAGAAACATGGGGCTGCCTCTCGTGAACGTTGGCCTGTTCTCAAGGTTTAGTTCAAAGAGGCCAATATTCAACTCGATACTATGTGTGTCTCCTGACAATCAGGACGAGACTCGGCTATCAGAACGGCAGTCTCGTCAGCGCTTATCGGATAGCTTGTTGAGCAGCAGGACAGGCACGAGGCCGATAACGACAATGAGTAAAGATGCGGTGGAGGCCTCGGCGATGCGCTCATCGCTGGCCAGCTTATAGACGCGGGTCGCCAGCGTTTCAAAATCGAACGGGCGCAACAGCAAGGTAGCGGGTAGCTCGCGCATACTGTCGACGAAGACAAGGATGCCCGCTGCCAGTATTGAGCGGCTCATCAATGGCAGGTGGATACTTTTCAATACGCGCCATGGAGTCGCTCCCAGGCTGCGAGCGGCTTGATCGTATATCGGAGGAATAGCTTCCATGCCACTGTTGGTCGAGTTGAACGCCACGGTGAGAAAGCGCACGACATAAGCATATACAACGATGGCAACCGTACCGGTCAGTAGTAGCCCAGTCTGAATATCAAACTGCTCGTCAAAGAAGGTAGCGATGGCGCGATCGAATTGCGATACCGGGGCGAACAAGCCTACTGCCAGCAAGGCACCGGGTAGCGCATAACCCAGTGTTGATAGTTGGATAGAAAGGTTCACGGCTTTGCTGTCAGTCAGACGCTTAGCGTACGTCAGGACAAGCGCGATGATGACAGCGGCCAGTGTCGCTGACAAAGCCACTTGCAGGCTATTGCCGATAAACCCGGTAAAGCCATGTCCTAGCAGTGGATCACCTGTGGTCAGTGCGAAATACGCGAGGGTGCCACCAGGGATCAAGCTGCCCAATACGACAGGCAGAACGCACAGTAATGTCGCGCCTGCTGCTACTAGGCCTGTCAGCTGGGTGCGCTGAAGGTTACCGTCGCGGGCGATGGCTTGAGCCTGAGACGGGCGCCGGTTGTACTTTTCGATCACGATGAGCAGAACAACAAAGCTGAACATGACCGCCGCTAACTTCAGTGCCGCAGCCTTATCCCCCATTGAAAACCAGGTTCGGAATATGCCCGTCGAGAAGGTGGGTACGGCGAAGTAATCAACCGTGCCGTAATCCGCCAGCGTTTCCATCAAGACCAATGCTAGGCCACCCACTAAGGCGGGTCGGGCTGCTGGTAAGGCGATGCGCCAGAATGCATAAAACGGACTGGCCCCCAAGGTGCGCGCTGCATCATAAAGTGTCGCCGAGCGTTGGATAAAGGCCACACGAACCAGTAGGTACACATAGGGGTACAGCACCAGACTGATAATGAAGGCCGCACCACTCAACGAGCGTATTTCAGGAAAGTAATACTCACCAGCATACAAGCCAGTCAGGCTTCTGATCAGGGTCTGCACCGGGCCACTGTAATCCAGCAGATCGGTATAAACATAGGCGACGATATAAGCAGGGGCGGCGAGTGGCAGCATTAACGCCCAGGTCAGAATTCGACGTCCGGGGAACTCGGTTGCAGCGGTGAGCCACGCCGTTCCCACGCCAATTACAGTGGTATAGAGCGCGACCTGAACCATCAGGAGCAGAGTGTTACCTACGTATCCGGGCAGAACGCTACTGCTGATATGTGACCATGTTGATGTCGTTGGAGCGAACAGGGAGGTCAGAATGACAATAACGGGAACAAGCGTAAAAACAGAAATAAGAAAACTGCTGATTAGCCAACGCCATTGCGTCTGTTGGTTTTGCATGCCGGCTCTAATATTACGCGTGAGGTTGGTGTAGTATAAAGAACCATTCGCATATGTGACACCTGTTATTCGAGCCCGCCTGTATGCCGTTAGTTTTTTCTCAGATAAGCCACAGTTACGGTGCTACTCCCGTACTTCACGAGCTGGATTTTGCCGTCGAGCCTGGTCAGATTACTTGTTTATTGGGGCCATCGGGCGGTGGCAAAAGCACCCTGCTCCGCCTTGCCGCTGGGTTGGAGAAAGTTCAGCGTGGTGAGATCCACGTGGATAATGAAGTGCTGGCGAATGATGGTCTGCACCCGCCCCCGGAAGCTCGCCCGGTGGGGCTGATGTTTCAGGAGAATGCACTGTTTCCGAATATGACAGTGGCAGAAAACATTGCCTTCGGTATTCGGGATCTGAGCCGACGCGAGCAGCAGGAAAAAGTGAAAGAGCTTCTCGAGCTGGTTGGCTTGGACGAATATGGACAGCGCTATCCGCATCAATTGTCTGGTGGACAGCAACAGCGAATTGCACTGGTGCGTTCATTGGCACCGGAACCAAAAATTCTGCTGATGGACGAACCCTACGCGAGTATCGACATCACGCTGCGCCGGACATTACGGGAAGCGGCTCGCCGTACTATCAAAGAAAAAGGTACGACGGCCATTCTGGTTACTCATGATCCTGACGAAGCAATGGAAATGGCAGACAGCATTGCCGTGCTCGATCAGGGTGTGATTGCGCAGGTCGGGACTCCGCAAGAAGTGTTTGAGTCACCCGCGACCGTGGCCGTGGCGACACTGTTCGGCGGGTCTCAACGACTGGCTATTACTGCAGCAGATGAACATGGGTTTGATACTGCGTTCGGCAGAATTCAGGCAGAGGCTGAGCGATTGAGTAGCTATCGCGACGCACACACCCTTGTGGTCAGGCCAAAAGGATTAAGTTTGAAAAAAAATGAAAAGTCGGACGTCGTTATTTCCGATCTCAGATATATTGGCCATGATTGGCTGGCTTTTCTTACTAATAACAATACGCCATCTGCAACTGAGCCATTGAGAGTACTGATCGATGATGTGAGTCAGTATCAGCTGGGGGATCGCGTGGATTTGATCGCGAACCAGACCGGCGTCTTTCTATTTAAATAAATCTGGAGAACGTATGATTTCTTTTAGCAGAAAACTGCTAGCCAGCACGATGGCAGTAGCACTGAGCCTGCCTGTGTTTGCTGCTGACGTGGTGAATATTTACAGTGCGCGTCACTACGACACAGATATCGCTTTGTATGAAAACTTCGAAAAGCGCACAGGCGTGAAGGTCAATCTGATCGAAGCACCGAGTGATACTCTGATCGAACGAATCGTTAACGAAGGCAAATACTCTCCAGCCGATATTCTGGTAACGGTCGATGCGGGGCGACTATTTCGCGCGGAGCAGCGTGGCATTTTCAGTCCGGTAGAATCAGACGTGCTGGATGCTCGTATTCCCGCTCACCTCCGTCATCCGGATGGCTTGTGGTACGGCTTGTCGAAGCGTGCGCGAATTATTATTTACAACAAAGAGCGCGGTCTGCCTGAAGGCCTGAATTCCTATGAAGATATGGCTGACCCAAAGTTCAGCAAGCAGATCTGCGTTCGTTCATCATCTAACATTTACAATATTTCATTGCTGGCATCATTGGTTGAACACGATGGTGAAGAAGCCGCAGAGGCGTGGGCACAAGGGGTGATGGATAACCTGCTGAAGAAACCACAAGGCAATGACGTTTCTAATATTCGTGCAGTGGCGTCGGGTGAGTGTCGGATCAGTATCGTAAATACCTATTATGTTGCGCGTTTGCAGGCTGAAGGCGATGAAAGCGTGAAAGCGGTGGGTGTATTGTTCCCGAATCAGGAAGAAGGCGGATACGGAGCACACGTTAACATCAGTGGTGCGGGTGTATTAAAGCATGCACCTAACCGTGCTAATGCAATTGCATTTCTAGAGTACCTGACGGAGCCTGAGGCACAGAAGTATTTTGTCGAAGCAAACCACGAATATTCTGTGGTTGAGGGCGCGGAAACAGACTCCGTACTTGAGGCGATGGGAGACTTCAAAGAAGACACCATTAATGCAAGCGCCTTGGGCGAGCATCAGGTGACGGCAGTTAAAATCTTTGACCGCGTGGGTTGGAACTGACCACCGGCACAGGAAAACTGATCGCAAGATCAGCCAGTCAAAGGGCGCTCAATGAGCGCCCTTTTTCGTTGTGACTGTTATTGCTGTCTTTGCTTTATTGGGTATACGGATTTAATGGTTGATGGGGCACCTTCACCCCATCAATCTGATACCACCCTCAGATGGTTGATAGATCGACTCCGTAGTTGAGTTCCTCTGCGAAGTCCGGCAGTCCGTAACCGATG
>Ga0256829_1000064_pt1 | contig 141073 bp, 157 predicted proteins | sample 131447metaG_FD_185979 | JGI IMG/M metagenome (GOLD analysis project Ga0256829, IMG submission 185979) | Hydrothermal vent microbial communities from Lau Basin, Pacific Ocean - 131-447 | ecosystem: Environmental > Aquatic > Marine > Hydrothermal vents | place: Pacific Ocean: Lau Basin... | reverse complement strand
GGCGGAGGGTCTAGGCTGGCATTTTGCCTTTTTAAGGTCGCTATTGGCGACTTGTACGGACCAAAGCCGGAAAACACCAAAGCCGGAAAACAACGTCAGTCACCGCAATTGAGAAAGACTATCACGCCAGACTGCTTGCGCCAGCGATAATAGGTCTGCTCTGCAATGCGAACCTCCCGGATGGCATCAAACCGGGCCATCCGTTGCCCGACACGCACCTCAACCTGCCGAAGTTTCGTGACAAGCCCCTCGGGCTTCGGGCGCTTGTTCGTCATGGTCTTCCTCCGTTTTCCCAAACATGGCGGAGGACCACTTAACTGGGGGAAGACCAATGATGGGAGGTCCATGCCGCAGTCGCATAGGGAAGAGCAGACCTGCGCCGCACGTACCGACCGACCACCGTCGAAAGGCGGGGGTGCGGACTTAGCTGCCGTTGACCTGTTGCCGTTTGGTTGCTACCGGAACGACTATGATTGCTTGAGCCTCTCCCACACAACCATCCTGTGGTTTTGAAATCGCGTCCACATCTGAGACGCAACTAATACTCATGCAAAAAGAGAACTCATGATTAGTTACATCACTATCGGGTCAAATGACCTCTCTGCTTCGGCAGTATTTTTCGATGCGCTGTTCAGCGCCGTAAACGGAACTCGCGCCTACAGTCTAGACAAAATGATCGGCTATAGCTTTGGTTCTGAAAGACCAATGATTATTGTGACTTGCCCTTATGATGGTGAAGCCGCATCCCACGGGAACGGCACAATGATCGCACTTGCAGCGAAGGATCGCACGCAAGTTGACGCGGTTCATGCCTTAGCACTGAAAAATGGAGCAACAAACGAAGGCTCTCCCGGTCAACGAGGGAGAAATTTTTATGGTGGCTACTTCCGCGATCCTGACGGCAACAAGTTCAATATTTGTTTAACTACGTAACCAATTTGGCGGTGCTGGAAGATCGTTCTACTGTTCGTGTATTATGGTCTTCCAGTGTCTCTTTGGGCTCTCAGCCGACATGCGGCGTCTCGGCGACAAAGTTGCAGCGTTTCCGCACATGGTCACCGCGGCCAGATGACGTCAGCAGCCGAAAGCGGCCCCAAGGCTCTTGGCGCGATTTTTCGCTAGCTGACCTTCGCCAAGCGGGCGCCGAAGGAGTAGAATGCGGACAAAGCCTCCTTTGGATGGGGCTGCAGGAATGTCTGCTGTTGAAGCGGCTTTCCAATCATCACTGTCAAACGCGAACGGGCAGCTTACTTGATGCCTTCATCTCTTTGAGTGACAGGTTCGAGCGAATGCTGGTCACACCAGGCAGACGCCGCAACGTGCTGTCGACAAAAGCGCTGTAATCGTCCAGATCGCGCGCCACGACGATGAGCAGGAAATCATCCTCGCCCGTGGTGTTATGGCAGGCGAGGATATTGGGGGTGATCTCGATAATACGTTGGAACTCGGCGGTCGCGGCCTGATCATGCTCTGAGCAGCTCAGTTGAACAAAGGCCATGACACCGAGCCCCAGCTTTCTGCGATTGAGGTGGGCCTGATAGCCCTCGATAATGCCCGCTTCTTCCAGTTTCTTGAGCCGTCGCCAGCAGGGGGTTTCGCTCATGTTCAGATGCTCAGCCAGTTTGGCGTTGGTCATGCGCCCGTCAGCTTGAAGAAGCTCGAGAATCTGTGCGTTGACTGTGTCGATGCTCAGCAAGGGAAGATTCCCCTCAAAAATGTCGAGTGACTAGGTTGTTATGCTCTAATTAGTCACAAGGGGGGGCAGAATGGCAAGGCAATTTCATCTCCTGTTGATAGGTTCCACTCAGCCAGTTGTTACAATTGAAAGATTCTGCCATGAAAGCTGTCCTGTTCGAGAAATTCCAAGAAGCCCCCAAGGTTGTGAGCGTGGCGGACCCGTCACCGGAGCCACATGGTGTCGTTCTCAAAGTCGAAGCCACCGGTGTGTGCCGTAGCGACTGGCACGGTTGGATGGGTCACGACAGTGACATTGACCTCCCACACATCCCCGGCCATGAACTGGCCGGCGTAGTCGAGGCGGTTGGCAAGGACGTGAAAAACTGGAAGGTGGGTGACCGGGTTACCGTGCCGTTCATCTGTGGTTGTGGGTCGTGCAGTGAGTGCCATGCGGGCCACCAGCAAGTGTGTCTGCATCAGGAACAGCCGGGGTTTACCCATTGGGGAAGCTTTGCGGAGTATGTGCCGATCCATCAGGCCGATCTGAACGTGGTCGCTTTGCCGGAAAACATGGATTTCGCCACCGCCGCCAGTCTGGGATGTCGGTTCGCCACGTCCTTCCGGGCTGTGATCGACCAGGGCAAGGTCAGCGCGGGCCAGTGGGTCGCCGTGCACGGCTGCGGCGGTGTCGGCCTGTCTGCGGTGATGATTGCCAGTGCGGCAGGGGCGAACGTGATTGGAGTGGACCTTGACCCGGCAAAACTGGCGCTGGCCAAAGAGCTTGGTGCGGTCGCGGCCATCGATGGCAAGGGCGACGTGGTAGAGGCGATCAAGGAGATCACAAAAGGCGGCGCACATGTCTCGCTCGATGCGCTTGGGCATCCGGCGACGATGACCAACTCGATCCTCTGCCTGCGCCCGCGTGGCAAGCACATTCAGGTCGGCCTGATGCTCGGCGATCACGCCGCCCCTGCCGTGCCCATGCCCAAGATCGTGGGCCAAGAGATCGAGTTGCTCGGCTCTCACGGGATGCAGGCGCACCGATATGGTGCGATGCTCGACATGGTCGAGAGCGGCAAGCTGGATCCAGCCCGGCTGGTTGGCGACAAGATCGGCATCGACGCGGCCCCAGAGGCGCTGATGAACATGGACAAGTTCCAGTCCATCGGCGCAACCGTGATCACGAGCTTCTGAGCCATGGATAAGATAGGTTTCATCGGCGGCGGCAACATGGCGTCAGCCATCATTGGGGGCCTGGTGGCGAGCGGTTGGGAGCCGTCTCGGATTACGGTTGCCGATCCGAACGCCGACCAGAGGCACCGCCTGACAAGTGAGCACGGCGTCCAGACAACAGACGATGTGGCGGGTGCCTCTGCCGCTGACATCATCGTGCTGGCTGTCAAACCTCAGGTTATTTCTGCTGTGGCCAAACAGATGGATGCAGACCTGTCTGGCAAGCTGATCCTCAGCATTGCCGCCGGGGTAACGATCGCAACCCTCGAAGGCCTCTTTGGTCCGATAGCCATCGCGCGCACCATGCCCAACACGCCAGCCCTGCTTGGTCTGGGGGCGACAGGGCTTTTTGCGAATGCCCACACGACCGAGGCGCAACGTCTGGCTGCTCAAGCGATCATCGAGGCTTTCGGCATTTGCGTCTCCGTTGAACGTGAAGACCTGCTTGATGCCGTAACGGCCGTGTCGGGTAGCGGCCCCGCCTACTATTTTCTGATGATCGAAGAGATGATCCGGGCAGGCACGGCTCTGGGTCTGCGCCCAGAGGATGCCAGGGCACTGACACTACAAACCGCATTGGGGGCTGCAACCATGGTCACACAAGGTGACGCACCAGAAGGCCTTCGCGCCCGCGTTACCTCACCAAACGGGACGACCCATGCGGCCATTGTTTCGATGCAGGAAAACGGATTTGGTGATGTGATCGCAAAGGCCATGACGGCCTGCCGCGACCGGGCTGTCGAACTGGGGAAGGGATAACAATGATCATTCGATGGTGGCGGGCCGTTGCGGGCTCTCAAGAGGTGCTTCAGCAATATGCGGTCCATTTGGAGCGGACGACATTCCAAGAGATGGCCGAACTGCCCGGCCATCTTGGCGCATCTCTTGCCGTCAAAGTGAATGGAACCGATTGCGAATTGGTCGTGACCAGCCTTTGGTCAGACCTTGCTTCGGCGGGGCATTTTGAACAGGGGGCCTTCGACGATGCAGTGGTCAAGCCGAGCACCCAGAAACTTCTGAAATCCTTTGACTTGAAAGTCGAGTATTTCGAGACGCTGGTCACAACAGGTATCTTGGAGAAGGGCTGACGCAGGATGTTTGAACAGGTTGAGGACTACCCAGTCGATCCCATCATTATCGGGGCCGACTATTTCGCGGCCGATCCCCGCACGGGCAAACTCAATCTGACGGTGGGCATCTATCAGGACGAACACGGCCAAACGCCCGTTCTGAAAGCCGTGAAGCTGGCCGAACAAAGGTTGGTCTAGACGCAGACCAGCAAATCCTATCTCGCGCTGACCGGTGACGCCGAGTATTGCCGTGTGCTGGGACTTGCGCTTGAGGCTCCCCCAAAGAAGTGGTTCGCCCCTATGATTAGGAAACGGAGGACCATAGATGGCGACCAAGAGGCCCAAGCCTGAAGAGATTGTCGTGAAGTTACGGCAGGTTGAAGTCTTGATGGGGCAAGGCATGCCCCGCATAGAGGCGATCCGTCAGATCGGCGTTACGGAACAGACCTACTATCGCTGGAAAAAGAAGTACGGCGGAATGGGCACGGAACAGCTTAAAGAATTAAAGCGGCTGCAGAAGGAAAACGAGCGGCTGCGCCGGGCGGTTTCGGACCTGACACTGGACAAATTGATCCTGTCCGAGGCCGCAAAGGGAGTTTGAAGCGGTTCACGCAGGGATGAACGATCCTGTGGATCGTTCAAGCGCCCAAACGGGTGGAGCCCCTGAGCCCCTCCCGCCGCCGGGCCTGCATTGATCACGTGCGCAGCCAGATGAAGGTTTCCGAGCGTCGCGTTTGCCGCGTTCTGGGCCAGCACCGATCCACACAGCGGCGATTACCTCAGGGGCGTGCTGACGAGGAACGCCTGGTCGCCGACATGATCGAGCTGACACGTCAATACGGCCGATACGGCTACCGCCGGGTTGCGGCCCTTCTGCGGGACGCTGGCTGGCAGGTGAATGACAAACGTGTCGAACGTCTATGGCGGCGGGAGGGGCTGAAGGTTCCAATGAAGCAGCCCAGGAGGGGACGGCTCTGGCTCAACGACGGATCCTGTGTCCGGCTGCGTCCCGCATATCGCAACCATGTCTGGTCATACGACTTTGTGCATCACCGAACGGATGATGGCAGGGCTTTCAGAACATTGAACATTCTGGACGAGTATAGCCGTGAATGCCTTGCGGTCCAAGTGAAGCGGAAGCTGAATGCAAACGAGGTCATCGATGCACTGACGGATCTGTTTATCCTACGTGGCGTGCCAGCATACATTCGGTCGGACAATGGCCCTGAGTTCATTGCTGAGGCCGTCAGAGGCTGGATCAAAGCCGTCGGGGCCAAGACCGCATACATTGAGCCTGGATCACCCCTCTCGGCAGCATGCTTTGCATGCGCCTGCCGGGCAGTGCATGGGAGAACGGATACTGCGAGAGCTTCAATGGGCGGATGCGGAATGAATTGCTGAACGGTGAAATCTTCTATTCGCTACGCGAGGCCCAGATCATTATCGAAAGCTGGAGAAAACACTACAACACCAAACGGCCCCACAGTGCTCTGGGCTACCGCCCACCTGCGCCAGAGGCCATCGTCCTGATGGACCAAAGGCCAACCATGCACTAACTTTCAATTTGGACCACTCAAGTGGGGCTACTCAACATGCCTCCTGCTGAAGAGTATGACTACAGTTTTGCCAATGCCGCGAAATCCATTACCCATTTGATCGACGCCAAAGGGGTCGACACCTACTCCGTCTATCTGATGGATTACGGGGCACCGATCGGATACCGCATGTTCACCGAGCACCCTGAGCGCGTCACCGGTTTTGTCATTCAGAACGGCAACGCCTATGATGAAGGCTTGCGCGAGTTCTGGGACCCGATCAAGGCATATTGGGCCGACCCCAGCGCGGAAAATGGCGATGCATTGCGCGGCTTCCTGACGCTTGACGCGACCAAATGGCAATTCACCCACGGTGTTGGTGATCTTTCGACCGTGAACCCCGACAATTTCTGGCACGTGCAGTACCTGCTGGACCGGCCGGGGAATCAAGAGGTGTAACTGGAGATGTTCCTGGATTACGGCACCAATGTCACCGAATATCCCAAGTGGCAGGCCCTTTTCCGCGAACACCAGCCTCCGACGCTGATTGTCTGGGGAAAGAACGATCACATTTTTTCAGCCGAAGGCGCCCACCCCTACAAAGCCGATCACGACGATGTAGAGTTCCACCTGCTGGATACAGGCCACTTTGCACTCGAGGAATATGGCGGTGTAATCGCTGCCGAGATGCAAGACTTTCTGGCCCGGATTAACAAGTGATCAAACTCAGCTCCGGCGGACCACTCCGCCGGGGCCACTTGGAACCATTCAGTTGCGTCTCGAAGGATCTTGGCTGTCCGTTCCTAGATCGCAACGATTGAAAAGGATCGAACCCATGGTAGATACAGTCCCCCAAACATGCTGCGTGTCGCAGCCTTCTCAGACAGCACCCAAGGCGGCAACCCCGCGGGCGTCATGGTTGGTAAAACGCTTCCGCTCGAGGCCGAGATGCAGCGCCTCGCAAAGGAAATCGGATACTCCGAAACCGTCTTTGCCGCGCCCCAATCTGATGGGTGGCGCGTGCGGTTTTTCTCACCTGAGGAAGAAGTGGCGTTCTGCGGACATGCCACCATCGCATTGGGGAGCGCCCTTACCGCGCGCAAAGGACCAGGGCTGTTTCAGCTTGACCTGAACTCAGGTCGCATCAGTGTCGCAACCAAGGCTGATGGAAGTGCGACTCTTACATCTCCCCCCACCCACAGCACCGCCGCGGACCCAGAGTTGTTGAAGGCCGCGCTGTCGCTCTTCGGTTTTGACGCTGCTGACCTGGACGATGCCTTGCCACCGGCCCTTGCCAATGCCGGGAACAATCACCTGATCCTAGCGCTTCGCGGCAGGCTGAAGCTTGCGGGGATGTCGTATGACTTAGCCAAAGGCGCAGAGCTGATGCGGGCGCATGAGCTGACGACGATCAGCCTCTTGTGGGCAGAAACCCCGCGCCTTTTTCACAGTCGGAATGCCTTTGCGGTTGGAGGCGTGGCTGAGGACCCCGCGACAGGGGCCGCAGCCGCAGCCCTATCGGGTTATCTTCGCGATATTGAATGGCCGCATGACGGCGAGATCAACATCGTGCAAGGCGAAGACATGGGCGCAAGGTCGCTGCTGCAAACCGAATTCAGCACCATTCCCGGAGAGGGAATCCGCGTCTCGGGAACGACCCGGCTCATCGAAATGGACACGTTACCAAGCAATTAAGACATCCCTTCACCTGTCACCATTCCTGCTCGATCAAACTGGCAGAGGGGAAACTTCAATTGACCTGCTTGCGGCCTCGGCAGTTTTCCAAAGGAGCTTTGTAGCACAGGAGGCGGGCGTGCTGCGCAGTGGGTTGGTTCGCAAACCCGACTGAACATATCCCGACATCGTGGAGTTTCGAAGTCTCGACAATAATCTGGAAAGTGGTTCAAGCAGAGATAGTCTCGCCGGTGTCCGCGATGGTCTTTCCGTCATGGACCTCAGCGATTTCCTTCCCGCAGCCGAGATCGGTGTCGATGCCTCGCCTAAAACACACAGAAAGAGCGTTTGCGGCTCCATTTAGGGCAGCAAACTGCGCAGAAGCAGAACGTCTTTCTGCGAAAGAAAGTGTCGGCTCCGCCCGCACAGTGGACACCCCGACCGATTTACGATCATGCATTGGCAGAGAAAGTCCGGCTTGACGGGCCGCACCACGTTGTTTTGGGCCTAGGTTGAGCGTCCGCTATGGGCCGGTCGTGCCAGAAGTCGCGCCCGATCACCCCGGCTTTGCAAAGGTCACTAACTGCGCGTTGCTGAGGCTCATTGATCGGCGCTGCAAAAGCCTACGTGCAGCACCTCCGACTGGGGCGGGCTCGGCCCATACCAGCCAGTCATCTGGTCAGACTTTGCTGCAATGCAACTTCTCCAAACCGGACTTTCGCTCGAAACAGTCGGCGAGACTTGACGCGCGCGGGTGACACTTCTGCCTGAAGTCTTGGCCCGTTTTGAAGGTTAACTGCGCACAGGCTCTTAGGATCACGTGAGGTTAGCGATAGGTGCAGCGCGGTCCGTGTCGATATGGCTGCAGCCGCTTATCCAGAAGAACAAGACACCAATCCATCGAGAAACTCTTGCACATGCTCTGTCCGATCTCGGCCCTTCAAGACGATGGCCTCATAGGGTTCGCTTTTTGTCCGTAGGTGAACGCTCATTGGTACGACAAGCGACGCATTTGAGAAAAACTCAGCGACATCCCCTGACAGAAGCGCAACCGCGTGTGGGTCGCCGCGCATCAGTGAAATCGTGGTCAGCGCGGATTGGGTTTCGATCAAAGAGGTTGGAAACGGCAGGCCTGCGGTCCGGAACTCTCGCTCCAACGACAGGCGCATTGGCATGCCTTCCGTGTAGACGATCCAGCGCGCTTCGGACAATTCCTCCAGCGAAACGCGTGACTTCTGCGTCAACGGATTGTCCGGGCTTGTCACGACCCGAAGAATCTCGTCATGGAATGGAATTGCGGCGTAGTCGTCCGGGCATTCTCCAAACTCGTGACGGCCGACAACAACATCCAGCGCGCCCAAATCCAATTGGCGCAGCAAGGCGGCGCTTGTGTCCTCCTGTATCTCAACGGTCGATTGAGGACAGGATCGCAAGTATCGTTGAAGCGTTTCGGTCACGTATGGCACCGCACCCATAATCGTGCCGACGCGCAGGCGCACCCCTGTTCCAGAAGACAAGCCGTGTAACTCCCGCTCCATGCTTCGCATTTGCGCTAAGACATTCTTGGCATGTCGTATCGCCGTATCACCGGCGACTGTAGGTTTGAGCCCCCGGTTCGACCTGTGGAACAACAAATGCCCGGAGGTCTCTTCAGCCTCTTGCAGGGCTTTTGTGGCGCGCGGCTGACTCATCCCGATCTTGTCCGAAGCTTGCTTGAGCGAACCGGTATCGTCGATGGCAGAAATCAACGACAGATGTCTGAGAGAGAGATGGCGCAGGCCTTTACTGGGCTTTCTCACGACGGTGGTTTCCTTTTTGTTATATGGCTATCTCAACTCATTGGATTTACAACCCAGAAATTCTCCATATTTTCCGCCCTTGCTGCTAGAGGAGCACCGTAATTCTTACGAAACTGGGATCCTACCGGCGGCGTAGGCATCTCTTTTTGGAAACTTGGAGGCCCCTATGGGACTGATCAACTATGTAACCCGTGTTCAATTCGGGTTTGGCGAACTGGCCACTCTCAAGGCGGAGCTCAAGCTTGCGGAGATCCATCGGCCTTTTGTCGTGACCGATAAAGGCGTGCGCGCTCTTGGTTTCCTCGACAAGCTCGAAGCCGCCATCGGTGCGGCACCCGCTGGCGTTTATGATGAGACGCCGGGCAATCCCAACGAAGCCGCAGTGCGCGTGGCAACCGAAGCGTTCAAAACCTCCGAGGCTGACGGCATTATCGCAATGGGCGGCGGCTCGGCGCTGGACCTGGCAAAGGCAGTCGCTGTGTTGGCTTCTCACGGGGGTGAATTGAAGACCTATGCCCTGATCGAAGGAGGCTTGGACGAAATAACGCCCCTGACCTTCCCGACCATTGCCATTCCAACAACCTCAGGGACGGGCAGTGAGGTGGGCCGCGCGGCCATTGTTATTCTGAACGATGGCCGCAAGGTCGGCCTGTTGTCGCCCTATCTGATCCCAAAGACCGCGATTGTGGACCCAGAACTCACCATGAGCCTGCCGCCCATGCTGACAGCTGCCACAGGAATGGACGCCATTTCGCACTGTATCGAAACCTACCTTGCCCCCTCCTTCAATCCGCCTGCGGATGGGATCGCATTGGAAGGTTTGCGCCGCTCTTGGGCAAACATTCGCACCGCGACGGAGTCTCCTGAGGACAAGGATGCGCGCGGTAATATGGCCATCGCCGCAACCATGGGTGCCATGGCCTTCCAAAAGGGTCTGGGATGTGTGCACAGCCTGAGCCACGCGCTTGGAGGAATTAACCCCAAGCTGCATCACGGCACCCTCAACGCGGTGTTCATGCCAGCCGTCGTCAAGTTCAACCGGGCCGCGCCGACGTCGGTTTCGGAAAACAAATATGCCATCATGGCGAATGCCATGGGCTTGTCCTCGGGCGACGATATCGAGTCAGCGATAAAAGACATGACAGCCGCTATTGGCTTGCCGACATCGCTGTCTGAAATGGGCGTGACTAAGGACCTGTTTGACCGGATCATCACCGGAGCGCTGGCGGATCACAGCCACAAGACCAATCCAATTGATGCCAGCGCCGACGACTATTTGGCGATGCTGGAAGACTCCTTCTAAACGGAAAGAGACCACGCGATATGACCTTCACACCTCACGGAAAACACCTCATCGCGGGCGCCTGGGTCGCCAGCGACGCCACGTTTGACAGCAGCCCGGCTCACGGTCCCGCGCATGCTTTTTCGGTCGGCACGGTCGAATTGGTTGACCAAGCCTGTCAGGCAGCAGAAGACGCGTTCCTCAGCTATGGATACAGCACACGCGAAGACCGTGCCGTGTTCCTCGAAACCATTGCAGACGAAATCGACGTGCGCGGCGAAGCAATTACCGAAATCGGAACCCAGGAAACCGGCCTGCCGGAAGCGCGTTTGCAAGGCGAGCGTGGACGGACCGTTGGCCAGCTGCGCCTGTTTGCGTCGCATATCCGCGAAGGAGCCTACCTCGACAAGCGCCATGATGATGCGCTGCCGGATCGCGCGCCTCTGCCGCGCCCGGACCTCAAGATGGTGCAGCGCCCGATTGGCCCTGTGGCTGTGTTTGGTGCTTCCAACTTCCCGCTGGCCTTCTCCACCGCCGGTGGCGACACTGCGGCCGCACTGGCGGCGGGCTGTCCCGTTGTTGTCAAAGGCCACTCCGCGCACCCCGGAACGGGCGAAATCGTAGCCGAGGCCATCCATGCGGCGATCCAGAAAACCGGACAACATCCCGGTGTGTTCAGCCTGATTCAAGGCGGCAAGCGCGACGTTGGCACCGGCCTTGTGCAACACCCGCTGATCAAGGCCGTTGGTTTCACCGGCTCGCTCGGTGGTGGGCGCGCTTTGTTTGACCTTTGCGCACAGCGGCCTGAGCCGATCCCGTTCTTTGGGGAACTCGGCAGCGTGAACCCGATGTTTGTTCTGCCAGAGGCTGCCAAAGCCCGCGGCGAGGCCATCGGAACCGGCTGGGCCGGGTCGCTGACCATGGGCGCAGGCCAGTTCTGCACAAACCCCGGCATCGCCGTGATCCAAAAGGGTCCTGAGGGCGACACCGTTGTCGCTGCGGCCAAAACCGCATTGGAAGCGGTCGCCCCGCAGACCATGCTGACCGACGGCATTGCGCAGGCCTATCAGGATGGCAAATCCCGCTTTGAGGGGCGCAACGCCGTCAAGCCCGTGCTGACCAACACAGATGAGGGCCGGAACGCTTCGCCAAACCTCTATGAGACGGACGCAGATACCTACCTTCAGGACCACGCTCTGGGCGAAGAAGTATTCGGCCCGTTGGGTCTTGTTGTGCGGGTTTCGGGTGCAGAGGAAATGCAGGAACTGGCCAAGGGATTTAAAGGCCAGCTGACCATGACTCTGCATATGGATGAAGGCGATACGGAAGACGCAAAGACGCTTGTCCCAATCATTGAACGCAAGGCTGGTCGCCTACTCGTCAACGGTTTCCCAACCGGGGTCGAGGTCGCTGATTCAATGGTTCACGGCGGCCCATACCCAGCCTCAACAAATTTCGGCGCGACGTCTGTCGGCACTCTGGCAATTCGCCGATTCCTGCGGCCTGTCAGCTACCAAAATTTCCCAGATGCTTTGATACCGGAAAAGTTTTGATCGGCCGATCGCCTGCCAGCCTCTATCGCATTGCGCCTCGTCCATTGGACGGGGCGTTTTCTGATGGAATAAGACCTCTGATCCGAACGCGCTGCGGAGATGTCTGCTTTTGTGGCGCTAGTCGTAGTTGTAACGCGAGTGCAACGAACTTCCGCTATCCGCCGTTCGCTAGCTGTGCATTGGTTGCATCCTTGAGTTGAAACTTTGATTGGAGCGCCGTTACGATAGCAACATGACCCGTTAGCTTGAAGGATATTACTGACAAATGACTGAACTGACTTTTGATCGACATCAGGCCGAAGAGGCAATAGACCGTGTTAAGGCCCTAGGGCATGCCTGGTTGTACGAGAATTACCCCAAGCCCAACGGACAGATGCGCAAGTCCACGACAGGGTTCTTGATGTACGAAGGCGTAGCTTATCCAGTGAAGCCTTTGGGGCGTCTTGCTAACGAGATTGCCGGAAACCCTATGACCGACAACCCGATCACAAATGTGTTTAGAAGGTATTTTGAAGGTCTTGGCTTCCAACTAATCGAAAATGCACAAGATGAGGCTGAAATCGCAGCGGAGCGGCAGCGCAGACTGGCGGATGTTTGGGAGCGCCCAGGACAAGCTGCATTTCGCCGTTCCGTATTTGAGATGTTTAATGCACGTTGTCTGATTTCAGGATGCGAGACGTTGGCGGCATTGGAGGCTGCTCACATAATACCAGTATCATGTGGCGGCGGTGATGAAGCCTGGAATGGCATCCCGCTTCGAGCAGACATTCATCGACTGTTTGACGCAGGAATTATTACCATTGATGCCCAAAACTTGACGACCAGCGTAGTTGAATCTGCACGCAAGGACTTCGGCACGTACCATGGCAGTGATCTGTCGGCGTACATCTTAAAAATTGAGGGACATTCAAAATTCTTGATGGCCCTGCAAAAGCGGATGAGGTTGGTATCTGAAAAGAACTGAACGGCTACTAAGCGAGGGCCGCAGCGCAGCATCTCGTACTTCGGGCAATGGCAGGTTTTGGGCTGTTCACGCTTGTGGCATGTCTGTCGGGCTCCGACTTTGCAAATGTCGCTAACTGCGCATCGGTGACCTTGAAGCTGCGCGCAGCATCGCTTTGGTTAACTCAGCAGATTTGAAGGTCCGCTGTCGGGAAGCGTTTCGCGCTCGTAGAAGCGCCTTGGCTGCACCTTCCATGAATGTTGTGATTGGGCTGGGAAACGGTTGTTTTCCGACCGGTGTTCTGGGCAGATTTCGCTTCTGATCCGCTATCTATGCCTAGTATGCCAGTACCGACCCTTAGTGTCTCAGTTAGAAAATGGGGCACGCGCAATTATGCGTGCAGCGGCAACACTGGTGACGGCTGGAATAGCGCGTTACCATCATGTTGAAAGAAATAGGATCTCCATGAAACCTGTCTCAAAGCTCCATGTCTTGGCCGCGTTATGCTTTTTTGGACTGGCGGCCACTGCTCAAGAGGCGCCACATCCCGGATACTGGGTCCCGACGTCTTCGTTCGAAGATGTTGAGCTCGGCTACCTGCAAGTGGAGCAACTGAATGACGTCAGGGTCTTTGATGACGTCCCGCATGTGCTGGTGAGTGAGAGCCTTCACGCCAGCCGGGTTGCGGCCCTGCGCAACTGGATGACCAGAGATGCGCTTTCTGCAAAGCAGTTCGAAGATCCGCTTCCGCCTGATGACGGTCCGCATTGGTACCTGCAGCTCTCGGCTGCTGGATACGCGCTGGAGGGGCATGCGCTTGCAATCGTTTTCAGGCTTGACGGAACAGATATCACCGAGGCCAGGGCATTCGGGTTCTGGACGGAAACGCCGGTGGACGGCGTATCGGCTTCTGTCGGGCCGCAGGAGTTGATCCCGGTGGCCGATGCGCCCTGGCGCGAAGTCCTTTCCGATGGAACGGTGCGCCTTCCTGACCCTGAAGACTACGCTGACACTATGTCTGCCGACCTTGGGGCGCTGGAGCGTTATCGGAGCGAGCTGAAACGGTTCTGGGGCGAGTTGCCAGAAACAGGAGCCACAGAGATTTTGCTGAACCCAAGATCGCTGAAGCGCACCACACGGATTGAACCGGCCCTCGCCACGGATCTGCTGACTACATTCGAAAGCCAGTGGACTGCGAATACTGATCTGGATGAAAGGCTGGCGGGGCTCGACTTCACCAGCATGCAAGGAGATGGCATTGATGTTTACAAGGGAATTTGGACGCCTCTGATTTCCGAGGTCTGCGAACGGGTAAAGACCCTGGAATGCGAAGATGTCTCAGCCGAGCAATCCGTCTATCCGCAAACCAGAATTGAGTGGGGCGTCAATGTCGGTCCATTGGGCGGTTACACTGACGCGTTGAAGCCATGGGAGATCCGCGACGACAGCGCAGAGCGGCGTTTGGTCAGCGCGCTTGACGAAGACACAGTTTCCAAGAAAGACAACAACGGAAACGTTACAGTGGATTTTGCGCTCGGGCGTGAAATCTGGATCGATGGCAGGCGGCAGATGCCGGGGCGTTACATTGGTCCGCTGGAGAACGGACGCGCGGAGGGGAACGGTACTTTGTACTTTGGCCGACCAGGGGAGGGCAGGGACTGGGACAATCCCGGCGTGCCCTTTGCGACCGCGCGTTTTTCCAACGGGCAACTGGACGGTCCTGCAAGCTTTTTCTTCAAGGATGGAACCCTTGACCGTCGCGGGATTTTTGAAAACGGCGCGCGAAACGGTGTCTTTGATCATTTTCGGACCAATGGGACCCCGTTCTTTCGGGCGCATTTCCAAGGACAGAATTTCGTGGATGGACCTTTTCTCAAGACCGAGTTGAACACGTGGACGCTCAAGCCCTGGAGGATATTTGAAGGCAAAATCGAGGGAGGTGAAGAGACCGGGGAATGGCACTATCTTCCAGTCATCCAGACGTTCGCGAACGGAGATCGGCTCGTCGTTGTTGGGTTTCAGGCGAGCTACCTTTTTTCCAATGGTGATGTGCTCAGCGGCGAATGGAACGATCGGTATCAAAGGTTCCATGGCACATGTTCGCTGGTATTGCCGTCCGGGCGGCTTGAAGCAACCTGCGACGGTTTGAGCAACGCTGAGTACCCATTCGATGGGCCAGGGCGCTTCCTGCCTTCGAAAACCAATGTTGATCAGGAATGGCAAGATGTTCACGTGATCAACGGAGCATTCGAATTCTACAGGATCGAGAGGGTCCGAACCAAGAAGGCGGGATGGCTACGCCGGTTCGGTGACGAAGTCGGGCGATGGATCGATGATACCGGACAGTTCATCGAGGATGCCATTTGCGGTGTTGTCGAAGGCATGGTTGACAATTGTACCGTCAACATTGCTGTCCATGTGGCAGCGGACGGTGATGTGACGATCGGTGATTTTAGCGGGGACAAACCGGACCAAAGGTTGTCTTCGGTGGTCAGCGAAGAGACGATCCGCTGGTTCGTTGATAGCCAACCTCTCGACTTTGAGATCCTGATGCCGCTTGAGTTTGACAGCGAACCCTACTTCGACATCCCAAAGCTTGGCGCTGTGATGCCAGAGAAATTGGCAACTCCGGCCTTTCCAAAGGGCCATGTGGCGCCGCCCACCAGCATGGGCTTGATCCGCCCGACGACAAATACTTCGGGCTCAGGAGCCTTCGGGGTTCGAAGAAGCCGCAAGGGTGGAGTGTACCATACCGGTTTTGACTACTGGACAGGTGTGGGAGACAATATTTTCTCGCCAGTCACCGGCACTGTTCTCTACACGAAAGTGAACCCGGACGGTCTCAATACAATTGTGATCGAGTCCAGCAAGGTCGTGGTGCGAATTCTCTATGTTGGTGAAACCGTTCCGAATGGGACAAAAGTCAAGCAAGGCGACTGGATCGCGACCGCAGGCAATCTGGCGAACAGGTATCCAGGCGTTCCAAATCATGTCCATATGACGATACTGAAACCGGATTCAGAATGGGCATATAGCATGGACGGAACCACCCGGATCTTCAGGGACTGGCCTTATCCGGTGGACTTCAGACTATAGTCAGCCCCATTTGACGTTGACCCAGATATCCGGGCGCATTGTAAGATGGAGTTTCCCATCGTTGAAAGGCAGATCATCAGACGTTCTGAACCTGCGCGAAGTTGGCCCTTAGGGCGGAGACATCTTGCCCCCGGCCCAACGCCATCCTGGATCATTCTATGACTTCAGTGTCATCGCATTCGGCTTCCAGCTTGCGGACCAGTTTTCTCGCCATTTTGTGCTCCGGGGTTCCTGCGACCAGCTGGTGGGAATAATATCTGAGCATGAGTTCCTTTTCATCGTCTGTATTCCGCTCCTTTCTGCTCAGAGATTCAAGGACTTGCATCCGAGTGGCGTCGGTCATTTTGCCATAATGGGTGTCTGTGATGACCACGTTCTCGTGCCCGAGGTTCATGGACCAAGCTTTGCGTTCCTCGGCACTGATGCACAGCCGATCGCCCAGCGCTTTTAGGCTGTGACGTGCGGAATGTGGGGAAAATGCCCGTCCAATGCCTTCACTTGCGAGGCGGAAAGCCCGGTTCACTGCGCCGTTTGCAAGAAGGGGTGATACGGGCTCGATACCTGTCTTTGGCGCTGCCAAATACTTGATGTCTGGGAACAGTGCATCATCGCTGGAAAAGCCGTTGCCGGTAAGTTCTGCTTTCCAATCAACCACGCAGTCAAGGATCGGCGCCGGGACGGGAAACCATCTGACGATAAAGCTCTTGCCATTCTTGGCCCGCATTTCGCGGGCATCCTGTGTCGCGGTTTTACCGTCGCAATCCAGGTGTTTCAGCCTCATTGAGGAAAGGGCTGCTGCCCTCAGGCCCGTTAGGAAGGCGCACGCAACGATGGCCCGATCCCGGCGCTGCGCGCGCGTGAGTCTTGGCATGGACTGGACCATTTCAACGGCCTCTTCCATCGTTGGGTAGTCCTTGTCGGGTCGCGCCAGCGCCGTCGCCATCTGTTGGCGGGGCAGGGCGAAGTATTCCGGCAAGTTGCTGCTTTGCCGTCGATACCCATCCTGTTTGCCCAGCCATTTGAAAAAGGCTGCCAGATGAGACGCGCGGTGCCGGATCGTGGACGCGCTGAGTCCTCCTTCCTCCTGAGTGGACAAGCCTTTATCGAGAAGCCATTTCCGGTATTTCCCAACATCCTTGTCCTGGACCTGAGAGAAGCACAGCCCGTCAAAAAAGTTCTCAAAGTCGCGGATCGATGCGAGGTGAGCATCCATGGTTTTGCTGTCATAGCGGCCCGCGTAGAGCCGCCAGTCATGGATGATCCTGTCGTTCATCGAGGGCCACTCCGGGAGGTGAGGGGGCGATTTTGTCCCAACACCAACCGGTTTCTCATCTTTACCTTCGTCTATTTCAGCCAGGTTGGCGTTGGTACGCAGCGCTTCACGCAATCGGTCGCACCCTGTCGCATCCAGAAGCTTCATAACGGTCGCATTGCACTCGGAACAGGTGCCTGCAGCCAACCAATTTCCGGACTCAGTTTGGTCAAGGCGAAGGCTCGCTTGGTATGCGGTCACTGCGACCTTGCAGGACAGGCAGAAGAACTGATCCAAGCGCATGTTCTGACGCCCTTGAGCACGCCGGTCTCTGTGAAATCTGTTGAGCTCACAACCGCGAAAGAGCTGTGGTCCCGCCCCATGTGACGGTATGAGCCCAGCGCCCACCCAGTTCGAAACCGTGTTGCGGCAGATGTCATAGAGGGCCATGACTTCGCTGACATCATATACGCGGTGCTTTTTCGCACGGATCTTGTATAGCCGACTCATGTGCGCTTCCTTTCCGCATCATTCGATGCCTCGTCGGGTGAATACCGGGGGAGTTTGCGCTCAAACGCCAGGATCTCATCCAGACGCCAGCGGGAGGTGCCCGCCGAGAGCTTCAGGGGGGCAGGAAAAAGTCTTTTCCTTACCCATCGCCATATGGTTTGTCGGGTCACTCGGAAACGGAGCGCAAGATCCTGGTCCGTCAGGAAGGCGATGCCAGTATTTCCGCCCAAAGCCGGGCTATTGGCAGCCCGCCTCTTTTTCGCGCGGCTCTTTGCGCGCTGTTGAGGCTGCTGTTCGAATTTTGCAGGATCTGCTACCCGAGGACTATCGCCACCAAGGTCCAGACTCTGAAAGAGATCTGGCGTTTCAACCGGGCGCTTTGCGTCATCATGTTCCATTATGCACCTCTCCGCGACCAATAGAAGGGGTGGCACGTCCTCGCGTGAGGTTGCGATCTGTCCACATGTGCCGGGTTATTGCTGCGCTTTTCGATGCGCGCCGGGTACGGACTTTCATCGGGCGTCCAGCCAGGCTTGAATAGCCGTGGCACGCCAGCCCACCGCTCGTTTGCTCAGCTTGATCGAAGCCGGAAACGACCCTTCACTCATCATGGCGTAAAGGGTGCTGCGCGACAGTCCCGTCAGGGCCATCACGTCTTTGCATCTCAGTATTCGTTCTGGATTGGTCATAACCATCTCCTCAGTGCCGCTTTAGGCTTGAGGAGGAAATGCCCGATCAAGATCAGCGTTTCCTCCCGCCGGGCGGGGCGTTCCTTGCGGAACCGGAAACGACACCTCTTGCATCGCTATGATGTCTGAACGCTAACGGAGCGTGTTAAGTGCTACAAGCCTCTTTTTCGCCTTTTGGACAAAAATAGAACATCTGGCGTCCTAGGATGTAGTATGCTGTTCGGGGCCGTCAGCAAGTTGCTGCAAATATCCCGCCCACCATGACGCAATTCGAACCCTTTCGTCCCAATGAGCGCCCCGCGCATAGGCTTTGCGAATCTCATTTCCTTCCACATGGGCGAGCGCGCGTTCGATTGCATCGGCATTCCAGAGGCCGGATTCGTTCGCCAGGGTGGAAAAGGTTGCACGGAAACCATGGGCGGTCATCTCTTCGCCGCTGTAGCCCATCCTGCGCAGGGCCGCGTTCAAGGTGTTTTCGCTCATGCTCCGCTTGGAAGATCTTATGGAGGGAAACAACAGCTTGCCCCAGCCGGTCAGCTCTTGCAGCTCACTGAGCTTGCCCAGCGCCTCATCGGACAAAGGCACCATGTGCGGACGACGCATTTTGGCGCGATGGGCCGGGACCGTCCAAATCGCCCTGTCAAGATCGATCTCCGACCACTCGGCCATTCGCAATTCTCCAGGTCGCAATGCTGTCATGGCCAAAAGCTGAAGTGCGATGCGCGTGGTTGGTTGACCATCAAAACCTTCGATCGCGCGTATCAACCCGCCGACTTTTGACGGATCAATGAGGGCCGAGCGATGCCTCACCGGTACTCGGGTCAAGGCATCCTTAAGACCAAAGGTTGGGTCGTTATCAACCAGCCCCTGTGCAATGGCATATCGAAAAATCTGGCCAGCGGCAGACCGCATGCGAAGTGCGGACTCGTTGCGGCCTCTCGCTTCCATCTTTTTGAGCGGAACAAGGATGTCTCGCGCGGTTATCTGACCGATTGGATAGCCGCCCAAGTCGGCGCAGAGGAGAGCGTGCAACCATTCCGTCTTTGCAAGGGTGGAGGCGGATTTGCCCTCCAAGCGCTTCTTCTCCAAAAGAGAATCTGCGAGCTTACCGAAGGTTTCCCGGTGCTCGGCCTCTTTCTTGGCTTGCTCTTTCTTACGCTCAAAGGACGGATCTTTTCCTTCCGCGAGGACCTTCCGCGCCTCGTCTCTCTTGTCGCGTGCCTGTTTGAGGCTCAAATCTGGGTATTTGCCAAACGAGAGCAGCTTCTCCTTACCCATCCAGCGGTACTTGAACCGCCACAGCTTGGAGCCGTTTGGATTGACCTACACGAACAAGCCATCAAAATCGGCCTGTTTGTATGGCCTTTCTTTTGGCTTCAACGCCCGGACCTTGGCATCGCTTAAAACAGGCATCTGGGGGTACCCTCATTTCACTTCCTCGGCAGTTCCCCGACTCATACCCCCAATGGGGGTGGATTTGGCGAGATCGCTTCGGACAAACACGGACAAAGGATCCGATGTTTTCGATGAAATTCAGGGTATTGGAAGATCTTACCAACCACAACTGGAAATGATTGTGGTGCCCGGGGGCGGAATCGAACCACCGACACGAGGATTTTCAATCCACTGCTCTACCCCTGAGCTACCCGGGCACGGGTTAGGCTGTTCGCCTTGGGTGCAGGCCTTCTATGCCGTGGCGCGCACGGTGTCCAGAGGCTTTTTGAAAGAAATGCATCAATGTTTGAGACGCGATCCGGCTTCGTTTTTGGACAGCGCCTTTTCGGTTTCTTCCAACGCCTTTTCAACGTCTTCGGGATCCTGGCTTGGGACCGCATAGCTGCCGTTCAGCCAGCGGGCGAGGTCGCGGTCGGCGCAGCGTTTGGAGCAGAACGGACGATATGCTGGCGTGGTGTCCTCGCCGCACAGGGGGCAGCTCATGCCAGAACCTCCGGCAGTGGGATACGGCCCCGTTTGCGCTGTAGTTCAAAGTGGCCAAGGTTGGTCCAGCCAACCAGAACCGTTTCTTCGCTGTCGGCGCGAAAGGCGGCGCGCAGGGTGGTCTCAAAGGCGCGACGATCCTTCTTTGGCATCGGGGCAAGGTCCAGAACGATCTGGCCACCAAGGCCTCGGACGCGCAGTGTGCGGGGGAGGGCGCGGGCACAGGCCATATTGGCCTTGACGCCAGCCGCCAGTGAGGTGTCAGCGCCGGTGTTCACATCCACAGCCACCAGGGCGCGGGTGGGTTCGATAAAAAGGAAAGCGCCGCCGGACAAAGGCTCACGAATCCCGCGCGTCTCCTCCAAGGCATCCAGAACGCCGTGAGCCTCAAAGCCTCCCGGGCTGCGCTCTACCTCTGCAGGCTCGACCCAGTCACGCCAGGCGCGGATGTGGGGGCTGTCGCCTTCGGCAAGGGTCTCTACCTCGGTGCCGTGATCGTTCAGCACCTGATCGGCGAGGGTGGCCATTGCGGCGATATCCTCGGCCACCTCATCCGGGTCGGCGCCGTCGCAGGCAGAGCGGAGGATCAAGCCATGGTCGTTTGCTTCCATCACTTCATGGGCGATCTCCAGCAGCCGGTCGCGTTCGTCCTCGTCCCGGATCGACCGGGAAATGTTCAGACCCGGCGCATCCGGAGTGACGATGGCATAACGGCTTTTGAACAGGAGTTTCTGCGTCACAGGGATCGCCTTGCCGGGTTCGGCGTAACCGGTGACCTGCACCAGCATCTGTTGCCCCGGTGCCAGCCCTTTGACCTGACGCAGGAAAGCGGGGCCGTCGGGGGTGGTCAGGAACATGCCGCCCTGACCCTTTACGGGGCGGTCGGCGCGGGCGCGGTAGACGGTGCCGGGGACGGGTGCGTCGCCGTCGATCAGGAAATCGTCCAGCTTTCCATCCACCATCAGCGCGGCGGCTTCACGTCCATCGATATGGTCCAGAATAATTGTGCGGCCCTTCATGCGGCGGCCTCCTTGTAGATGGGCCAGCCAGCGGCCTGCAGCAGATGAGCAGTTTCGTACAGCGGCAGCCCGACGATGCCGGTGAAAGAGCCATTGATCCAAGGAATAAAGGCACCCGCAGGCCCCTGAATGGCATAGCCGCCGGCCTTGCCCTGCCAGTCATCGCTGGCGAGATAGGCGTTCAGCTCCTCATCCGAGAGGCGTTTCATCTTCACCTGGCTGACAACGTCCCTTTGCCAGATGCGGGTCCCTCGGCGCACCGCGACCGAAGTAATAACCCGGTGCCGCCGCCCTGAGAGCGCCAGCAGAAACTCGGCGGCTTCCCCGGCACCTTCGGGTTTGCCCATGATGCGGCGTCCCAGTGCAACGGTGGTATCGGCGCAAAGCACCACGTCATCGGCATCGGCGGGAACAGCGGCGACCTTTTCGCGGGTGACGCGTGCGCAGTAGTCGCGGGGCAGTTCGCCCTTCTTTGGCGTCTCGTCGATATCCGGCGGGCGCACCGCATCCGGGGTGACGCCAAGCTGTGCCAGAAGCTCCAGCCGCCTTGGGCTGCCCGATCCCAGAATGAATGCCATGAATGGCCCCTTGCTGTTGTCTGCCGTCAGATGTTGCACGCTGTTCTAGGAGCAATGCCCGCAAAACAAAAGCCCGGCAACTGCGCCGGGCTTTGCTTGTCTGATTTTGCCGTGTGGTCGGACCCGCGCTTATTTGAAGCGATAGTTGATCCGTCCCTTGGTCAGGTCGTAGGGGGTCATTTCCACCTGGACCTTGTCGCCGGCCAGAACACGGATGCGGTTTTTGCGCATCTTGCCTGCCGTATGTGCGATGATCTCATGGCCGTTTTCCAGCTCGACCCGAAACGTCGCATTGGGCAGGAGTTCCTTCACGACACCGGGAAATTCGAGCGTATCTTCCTTGGCCATGTTCTCTCCATCGTTGCGTTGCCCCGACACAATGCGGGGATGGGCGCTTAAATGGGCCTATTTCACCAATTTTTCAAGGGCGCAATCACCGCATGGGGCGAATTGTGACGGATTTTACCCTTGGTTCCTGTTCTTCCCAGTGGCTGCGGTTGCGCACAACGCCCGCGCGGCGCACGTCGGCGATGGTTTCAATGTCAACCTCAGCATAGGTCCAGCCGGGTTCACCCAGTTTGCCTTCGCCAAGAACGCCGGTCGAGGGGAAACCTGTGTCCGGCGGGCCAAAGATGCCGCCCATGCCGATGGTCACATCCACCGATTCGGACCAGTCCGCCTGCCCGACAAGCGAGGCCATGGCCGTGACGCATTGGTTTTCCAGCGCCCGCGCCATAGAGCCGATCCGCACCCGCCAATAGCCCGCCAGCGCTTCGGTGCAGGAGGGCGTCAGGATGATGTCCGCCTCGGCCAGGGCGCGGCCCAAGAGGGGAAATTCGCTGTCATAGCAGATCAAAACACCAATCTTGCCAAGCGCCGTGTCAAACAGTTTCAGCGGCCCGCCGCCGGTGACATCCCAGGGATTCCGCTCGAACATGGTCATGATCTGCTTGTCCTGGTGATCGCGCTGGCCGGTGGGGGTATAAAGCTCGGCGCGGTTCACAGGCCGGTCAAAGCCTGCATTCACAGGGGCCGAGGCGCCAAGGATATGAACGCCGTATTCGGCCGCAAGTTTCAGATGCAGAGTGGCGGCCTCCTCCATCCGATCAGAGACAGCATGAAGCGACCGCTCCAGATCGCGGGCGGCATCAGCGCCCTCCAGCGTTGCCAGCTCCATCGCGCCATACTCGGGGAACACCAGAAGAGCCGCGCCCTCCTTTGCGGCGTCGCCAACCCAAGAGGCAAGCTTGTCTTCATACTGGGCCCAGCTGTCGAGCCAGTCCATCTGATAGGCGGCGGTGGCGATTTTCATGGGGGACTCATTGGTTTTTGGTTTCAGGATAAATGCGTTGAGGAAAGCAGAACGTGTTTTGGAGCAAGTATCAAGAGGCGGTCGACAGGAAGGGCTTGCCACGTCGAATCCTTGGGTGGTTTCCCTATAGGGTTGACAGACTATGAGCGGCCCGCAACGCTTTGGCCGTTACGACCATGAATGGAATAGCATTTTGAAAAAGTGGATTATTCGAGCGGCCCTAGCCTATCTGATTGTTGTAGGCGCGTCCTTCCTTTTATCCCTGGCAGCAGCAAAGAGCACGGCCGTCGCCGATCTGGAACGCAAGCTGAACCCGGCAACGTTCATGTTCTGGCAGGACAACGAAATCTGGCGAAATCCGCCGCTATTCGATGCCATGATGGCGGATCCCAAAGGGGCGTTTTCCGATCGGGATCCCGAAACGGTGAATGATGTGGAGATCTGGGTGTTCCTGCTGGACGGATTCCCGCAGATTGAGGGTCTTCCGCTGGCGGAAAGCCTTGGGCTGGATACAGAGGAACTTGCACGAACGTTTCGGTCAAAGATCGTCACGATGGAAAACGTATCTATCGTCGGGCGTCTGCATATCCTTCCAATTATTGTTCAACGTCGAAAGATTGTCTTGTTGGATGCAAGGGATCTGGCGGCCACTTATGAACGCAGCTGTTTGGATGAAATCCTTTATGCGGCTATGACTTCCGGGGATTATTCATCGCTCTTGAAAAACTGCAAATTGCCTGAGAATTCGTAGCCGGTGAAACTGTCTTTCAGGCCGTCTGACAATGGGCAAACCCGTGTGGGGAAGGTGAAAGCCTACAGATCCCGCATCCAGAATTGGAGCGGTTTGCGGGTTTCCTGCTGCTGGTCCAGGTCTTTCCAGGAAAACTCGGCCACCACGCCGGGCAGGGGCGCATAGCCGCGTTTGCGCCAGAAGGGATCGAGCGGGGTATAGTCCACTGGGCGCAACGGGTGGTCCTCTGGGCGCACGACGCCGCAAAAGGCGGATTTGGTGAAGCCGTGGGTGCGGGCATGGGCCTCGCGGGCATCAAAGAAGCCATGCCCTGCGCCCTGACCGCGATATTCGGGCAAGAGCACCGATTCCGCGCAGTAAAAGACAGTGCTCAGATCGATGTCGGTCCCCGAAAAGGCGGCGGCGAAATCATCGGCGTGGTCGGCTAGCGGCGTTCCGGTGGCGGCACCCACAAGGCGGTTTCCGTCAAAGGCACCCACCACCACGGCGCGGGCGCTGCCGCGGTAGCTTTGCATGTAGTCGCGCTCATAGGCGAGATCGCCGTCATAAAGATATGGCCATGCGCGGAAGACTTCGATGCGCAGGGCAGCCACATCATCCAGCGCGGCCTCAAGCGCCGCACCGGTGAGAGGCTCAATCCGCAGCACCATCAGGCAGAGACCTGCGCCACCCAGTCGGCGAGGTTGTAATAGGTGGTCACGCGGGAAATCTTGCCGTCCTTCAGGCCAAAGAAAGAGCCCGCAGGCAGGCGGTAGGTCTGGCCCTTGGCCTCGGGCAGGCCCGCATCGGTTTCCAGATAGGTGCCGTTGACGATGTATTCCGCGGCTGCGCGGCTGCCATCCGGGCTGGCAAAGATCACCATATCGGTCAGCTCTTCGCGGTAGCAGCGGCTCATGTGGTCGCAGAATTCTGCGAATTTTTCTTTGCCCACGCGGATCTTGCCCTCGTTGACGTGATGGGCCACGTCATCGGACAGGCAGTCGATCATGGCTGTGGTGTCGCCTGCATTGAAGGCTTCAAAATAGCGCGCAATGGTCTCGCTCATAACAGCTCCGTCGGTTCACCCCAGCGGGATTTCAGGTGTTTGATGATTTGGTCGCGGGTCTGGCGGTAGCTGTCCAGCTTTGCCTCGCGGGTCTCACCCAGCCCCGTAGGGTCCATGATCGGCCAGTATTCGACCTCCAGATGGAAGAAACGGGTCAGCTCCAATGCGCGGCGCTGGCTGGCGGGCGACAGGGCCACCACCAGATCAAAGGAGGACAGATCATCGCCCCATTGCTCCATCTCGTCGAAAGAGCGCGAGCGGTGCCGGGACAGCTCCACCCCGATTTCCTGACAGACGGCGATGCAGAAACCGTCGATCTCCATATCGTTCTTGACACCGACCGACTGCACATAGGTGCCGGTGCCGTAGAATTTTTTCATGATCCCCTCGGCCATGGGGGAGCGGACCGCGTTGTGGTCACAGCAGAACAGAATGGACTGCGGCAACTGCTCCACCCGTCAGCCTCCGAAGTGCAGGACGCAGATCAGGGTGAAGAGGCGGCGTGCGGTATCGGTGTCCACTTCGGCCTTGCCCTCAAGCCGCTCCTGCAGGACGCGGCTGCCCTCGTTGTGGATGCCGCGCCGGGCCATGTCGATGGTTTCGATCTGGCTGGGAGGCAGGGTTTTGACGGCCGTGAAATAGCTTTCGCAGATCTGGTAGTAGTCCTTCACCACCTGGCGGAAGGGTGACAACGACAGATGGAACTCGGCCGCCTTTTGCCCGTCTTCGGTGCTGATATCAAAGACCAGCCGCTTGTCCCGGATCGCAAGACCCAGGTGGTAGGGGCCATCCGGCACGGTGCGCCCGTCACGTGCGGGCAGCGTGAAGGAGTTCTCTTCGATGAGGTCAAACAGCGCCACCTTGCGCTCCTGCTCGATCTCGGGGGTCGGCGGCGGCAGGTTGCTGTCGTCCAGCTCGATATGACTGATGCGGCTCATGGGGTGAGACCTCTTACCCTGGTTCGCATTCTCACTAGACCATGGCGTGCGGCGCGGCAATCGTTTGACGGCGCTTACGACAATCGCCGGTTTGAAAAGAAATGACCCCATGGTAGCGTTACGCCAGGAAATACACGTTATGGGGGCGGTCATGACCAAGCGCGCAGTGATCCTTGTACCGGGGTTCGGCAAACAGGAGCAGCTTGAGGCGCGTGACCGGCTGGTCGATGCGATGACGCATTACAGCGACGGCTACAACACCAGCACCGAAGAGGGGGCCGAATCCGGCGGTTTGCAGTCCACGGTGGTGCGCGCAACGGCACGGCAGGGAACGCAGGAGGCGTTGGAGATCCATGTCTTTGAGGCCTATTGGGGGGATCTCATTCCCGATTGGGGGCAGGAATCCCCTTGGGCGCGGGTAAAACGCGGGCTCGCCTTGATCCGCTACTGGGCCTGGGGCGGCATGGTGCGGGCCATGGCGCGACAGGAACTGCCAAGGCGCACGATTGTCGTCATGATGATCGCGGCAGTCTTGCTGCTTTTTTGGTATTTTCTGGCGCTGACCGTGCTGGCGCAGGCCTTGGCCGGATCCGACGCTGGCGGCAGTCCCGAATGGGTCAAGTCGCTGGTCGGTTTTCTGGGCCTGACGGAGGAACAAATCGCCTCGTGGGGGGCGCTTGGAAGCGCACCGATTGTGGCTTTTGTTGTTGGTTTTCTCGGCCTTGGTTTTATCGAACGCATTGCAAATGTTGCAGCCTTCACAAAGGCCTATCTGCGCGATGATATCATAGGCGATGGCACCATCGGGCTGAGGGCCAAGGCGCGGCACCGGGTCCTGCCGGTGCTGGATCATGTTTATGACAGTGATCACGGTTTTGATGAGGTCTATGTGGTCGCGCATTCCCTTGGCGGGGCCATCGCCATCGATGCGCTGGCCGAATACGGGGATAACCTGACCCGTACGACGCTGTTCACCTGGGGCTCGTCGATTGGGGTTCTGGTGCAGCAGGAGCCGCTGATCGAACAGGAGATCGCAAAGTTCTACAGCGCCGATCCGCGCATTCGGAACTGGGTCGATGTGGTGCTGCCCGGCGACTATATGGCCAGCACAGTGCCGCTTCCGGTTCTGCCGGATGGAACGACTGTGTCGCGGCTGTTTCCAGAAACCGTTGTGCCTGCCTTGCCCAAGGGGCTGGGCCTCAGCGGTGCGGCGCGTCATGACTTCTACTACCGCAGCGAGGACGCCATTCTCATGCTGCTCAAACCGGCCGAAGACCTGCCCCAGCCCGTGTCGGTCAGTGACGCTGGCTAAGACGGGCAGGTGTTCACTTGTTCAGTGCGTTCAGCCGGAGCGTCACTGACAGACCGTGCGCTTCAAGGCTTTCGCTCTTGGCAAGAGTTTCCGCAGCAGGGCCGATGGCGCGCAGGGCTTCGGGTGTCATCCGGGCCAGCGTCGTGCGTTTGAGGAAGTCCATCACCGACAGGCCGGACGAGAACCGCGCCGAACGTGCCGTGGGCAGAACGTGGTTGGGGCCGCCCACGTAATCGCCAATGGCTTCGGGCGTGTATTGGCCCAGGAAGATGGCTCCGGCGTGAATGGTCTTCTCGCTCAGGCCCTCGGGATCCGCGACACAGAGTTCGAGGTGCTCGGGGGCGATGCGGTTCGACAGGGCTGCCGCGTCATCCAGATCGCGCACGGTGATCACGGCGCCGAAATCGCGCCAACTGGCCCCTGCGATTGCGCGGCGTTCAAGCGTTTCAAGGCGCTTGTCCACGGCCTCGGCCACCGCACGGCCAAATGCGGCATCGTCGGTGATCAGAATCGACTGGGCGCTTTCGTCGTGCTCGGCCTGGCTCATCAGATCCAGCGCGATCCAGTCGGGGTTGTTATCCTTGTCGGCGATCACCAGGATCTCGGACGGGCCGGCGATCATGTCGATGCCCACCTTGCCAAAGACGCGGCGCTTGGCGGCAGCGACAAAGGCGTTGCCGGGACCGGTGATCTTGTCCACCGGGGCGATGCTCTCGGTGCCATAGGCCAGCGCCGCAATCGCCTGTGCACCGCCGATGCGGTATATCTCATCCACCCCGGCAATCCGCGCGGCCAGCAGCACCAGCGGATTGAGCACCCCATCGGGGGTAGGTACGGTGATGGCGAGGCGTTCCACCCCGGCGACCTTGGCCGGGATGGCGTTCATCAGCACAGAGGACGGGTAAGAGGCAAGCCCACCGGGCACGTATAGCCCGGCCGCCGAGACCGCCGACCAGCGCCATCCAAGGGTCGCGCCCGCCGCATCGGTCCAGGTGTCGTCCTGCGGCATCTGGCGTTCGTGATAGGCGCGGATGCGCTCGGCGGCCAGCTCCAGCGCCTTGCGTTCTTCTGCGGGTACGCCCGCGATCGCGGCATCGACCTCTGCTTCGGGGATGGCCAGCTTGTCAGCGTTGAGTTCCAGCCGGTCAAATTTGGCCGTCAGCTCGATCAGCGCTGCATCGCCGCGCGCGCGCACATCGGCGATGATATCGGCCACCACGGCATCCACATCCGGGCTGTCCTCGCGCTTGGCGCTCAGCAGCGCGGCAAAGGCGGCTTCGAAATCGGCATCGGCTGTATCAAGGAAAACGGGCATCTGGTTTCTCCGGCTGTGCGCAGGGGACATATAGGGCAGAAGGAGAGGGGGCAAGCCGCAGCAGCTGAGCCTGCCGGTTCAGCCGTCGCCGTGGTCAGGGGCCTTCCCCGAGGGGGCGGAATAGGGCCGGGTCACGTCGCGCAAATGGACCTCAAGCGCTTCGACCGACAGGCGGATGGCGCCATCGCCCGCCAGCGTCAGCACCAGATGGCCCGCGCCGTCCTCCGCGGGTTCGAAGGACAGAGACAAAAGCGACAGAACCAGATCCTTGTCGCCGCGCTCAAACCCCTGCGAGGCGACGCCCAGCACGTTGTCCACCACCAGAAGCGACTGCACCCGCTCATAGGCGCGCGCGCGTCGTTCAGCGGCAGCGCGGTCTTCCCAACGAAAGCGGTTTATCAGCAAGGCAAAGCGGCGCTTGGAGGCCTGCCAGCGCATTTCGGTGACCGGAAATACCGAATCCTGCACGAGGGCCGAGAGAACCTTCAGATCCTCATCAGTCTCTGCGCCCAGGTTAAGCGGTGCCTCGCGGCCTTCTTCAAATGTTGCGTCTGCCATCAGTTTCCCTTGATCCGTTCGATCTTGGCACCCACGCCCGAGAGTTTGCCCACAACGTGTTCATAGCCGCGGTCCAGATGGTAGACCCGGTTGACCAGCGTTTCACCTTCGGCGGCCAGACCCGCAAGGATCAAGGAAACCGAGGCGCGCAGATCGGTCGCCATCACCGGCGCGCCCTTGAGCCGCTCGACCCCGGTCACGGTTGCCGTGCCGCCCTGCACCTCGATCCGGGCGCCCATGCGGGTCAGCTCGGGGGCATGCATGAATCGATTCTCGAAAATCTTCTCTTCCAGAACGCTGACCCCATCCGCCGTGCACATCAGCGCCATCATCTGCGCCTGCAGGTCCGTCGGAAAGCCCGGGAAGGGCTCGGTGGTGACATTGACCGACCCAACGCGGTCGCCCCGGCGGCGTACCTTGAGGCCCGCATCCGTCTCGGTGATATCAACACCGGCCTCGTCCAGCTTTTCGGCAAAGGCGCCAACCAGATCCATGCGCCCACCCAAAAGTTCAACCTCACCGCCGCAGATCACCGGCGCCAGCATGTAGGTGCCCAGTTCGATCCGGTCGGTAACAACCTGATGCGTTGCGCCATGCAACCGGTCCACGCCCTGCACCTCGATCCGGGAGGTGCCGTCACCTTCGATCTGCGCGCCCATCTTGCGCAGGCAATCGGCAAGGTCGGAAATCTCCGGCTCGCGGGCGGCGTTGTTGATGACGGTGGTGCCCTTGGCGAGCGTTGCCGCCATCAGGATGTTCTCAGTCGCCCCGACCGAGGCAAAGGACAGATCGATCACCGCGCCCTTGAAGCCGCCCGGGGCTTTGGCATGCAGGTAACCGTCGCGCAGGTCGATTTCCGCGCCCAGCTTTTCAAGGCCGAAGATATGCAAATCCATGGGCCGTGCACCAATCGCGCAGCCCCCCGGCAGAGACACAACCGCCTGGCCCAGCCGCGCCAGCATCGGCCCCAGCACAAGGTTTGAGGCGCGCATCTTGCGGACGATATCATAGTCGGCCACGTGATTGTCGAGGTTATGGCTCGACATGGCCTGCACCTGGCCATCCTGCAGGGCCGAAACCTCGGCGCCCAAGGATTGCAGCAACTGAGTCATGGTCTTGATGTCGCTCAGGCGCGGCGCATTGGTCAGCGTCAGCGGCTCTTCGCTCAACAGCGTGGCGGGCATCAGCGTCAGGCAGGCGTTCTTGGCGCCTGCAATGGGGATCTGACCGCTCAGCGGTCCATTGCCCGTTACCAGAATCGAATCCATCTGCCTTACCCTTCCGAACTGCCTGTCTGTGAACCCTGTTTATTCGCGCGCGCCTTGGCCTGCGCCTTGCGGCGAGCCATGTTCGCCTTCAGGGCTGCCTTCAGGCGATCCTCGCGATTCGCGGGTTGAGCACTGGTTTTTGGTGATTTTTTATCTGCCATAAACCTTGTGTAACTTAGTGCGAAAAAACCGTCCAGAATGGTCTTGCGCACCCCGGCGTTTATCCCTAAAAGCCCCCTCACCGGCGCTGCTGTAGCTCAGAGGTAGAGCACTCCCTTGGTAAGGGAGAGGTCGAGAGTTCAATTCTCTCCAGCAGCACCATTTGACAATTTTGACCCTGCAAACCCGCTAAGACCTTGAAAGGTATGGCAGTTTCTATAGTTCGATAACCGTTTTCGCGGGAGTATCGAAGAGGCTCTACAAAGGCCAGCCGCAGCACGGTTCGGCGCAGGGGTAGAGAACCATTTTCATATATATTCCAAGGACTTGAGAGAAACTTCAGCGCGAGTTCAATAGACTCTCCAAACCTCCCCTTCGCTGGAATCATATTCTCGGCTTTCTCAGTCAGCAGAAATTTCTCCCGCTCCAATTTCTCGACCCGTTTTTCAAGCGCAGAGATCACAGATGCACTCGACGACTCGACAATCCTGTCGAGCAGCTTGTTGATCTGGTCCTCAACGTCTGCAAGCTGGGCAAGCACCGCTTTCTTGGATCGTTTGGCTTCATCCAAGCGTGCATCCCATGCGCGCTCAAACATGGTGCGCATGACACCGAAGAGCTTCTTCGTTGGCTGCATGGATTTGAGAATTTCCGCGAAGCCTTCCTCGATCTTCGCACGCGGGATCGACTTACGCTTGGACGGGCAACCAGGCGTGTCGCACAGATAATACGGATAGTGCTTGCGGCACCCCTTGGACCAAGCTGCGGTCATGGGCTTGTCGCAATCATCGCAGTGCACGAAGCCGCGAAGCGGAAAATCTGGGCTGAAATCACGCCGAGCAGCAGGACGACCGCCATTCTCCAAGTTGTACAGAATCTTTTCATGCGTGCCGAAGCCGATCAGGGCTTCATGATGACCTTTGCGCAGGCTCACATCCCATGTCTCTGAATGCACGTACCCCGCGTATAGGGGGTTCCTAAGTAGCTTGGTAATTTTCCACGCTCGGATTTTCCCGTTTGGCAAATCCTTTGGGAACTCAGGTTTGGTTTCTAAAAACCGCTGCACTTCGGCTTGAGACGCGAAGCGACCATTTGCGTACCCTTCGAGGGCTTCTTGCACATACTCGGCAAGCAAACCGTCAGGAGACAGAAGCTTTCCGTGCACCTTATCGGTTATGTACTTGTAGCCTACTGGCGCATGAAAGACCCAATAGCCTTTCTCGATACGGGCAACCATCTTCTGTCGAACCTGTCGGCGGTTTTGCTCACGCTCTAACTCACCGTGCGCGGCAACGATGGTTTCAATGAATTTGCCTTCTGGCGTATCTTCGAAATTGAAGTTGAGGCATTCAACCGTCGCGCCGCGTTCAGCGAATGCGTGACGTAGCTTAAAGTGAAATTCTGTGTCGCGAGCAAAGCGCTTGAGATCATCGAAGATGACGACGAATTTGCCATCCTTCTGGGCATCGAGATAGGCCAGCATGGCGCACATGCCTGGGCGCTTCATGAAGTCACCACCGCCCGAAGCATCATCAGGGAATACCGCCTCTACGGAATAACCTTTCATCTCGGCGTATTGTCGGCACCGATGCTCTTGACTGACGAGGCCAGCACCTTCTGTCTTTTGGCGGGTCGTGGACACACGGCAATAGATAAGTGCGCGGATCGGCGTGCTTTTTTGGTCCTTGTTGTTCTTTTCTGATGCCATGAATCCTTAACCTTTCTGCGCCGCCTCAAGGTTCCGGCGCAACGATGTCCTTTTGTTCTTTACTGGATAAGCTGGATTCTAGCCCATCTTCACACAAAATGCTTGCATGATCGTGCTTTGTTCTGCCTTTTCCACAGACCTGCTGCGTCGGATGCACCTCAAATCCAAGCTCTACGAACGCTACTATGATCCTCCAAAGCGCGCTGATGACTTGCTCCTTCTGAGCGTCGTCTATTTCAGCATCTTCGAGCAGCTCTTTGTAGAATTCGACATCTAGCTGAAGACTGTGCCTCACAGTCCGATCATGTTCGCGCGACAGTGCTTCGCCTACGTCGGGCAATGTCCAATCTTTTTCGGATGTGGCCATGACAAGACCCCTCCTTTTCAGCAATGCACCGCATGCTGACCAGTTTCATTTCCTTTTCGGACAATAGAGCAATACATCACCCTTACAGGGTGATACGCGCAGATATTGCTGCGCGAATGCTGCATATATATAGTTTTATTATACCGCAGCAATCGGCTGTAACGCAAACTCAGCAAGGGTTTCGGGGAAAGGCAAGGTCCCGATCTTGTTGCGAGAGATTAGGGCTTTCAAAAGAGAAATTTTCTTTTGAAGAGGGATTTTGATCCACTTTAATCTGCGGGGATTGGAAAGCGGATCGAAACATTTGGATTATTTTTTATAATACGCACCGCTTCAACTTTTTATTGCCTCTATCGACTTTGTGAGAAGTTTGACTTCGCGAAGCCGCCAAGGCGCGCAAATACTTGTTGGGCTTCAACTTCAGTGGCTGCTTTTTTAAGCCTGTCGCGAAGAACGGCTATCCGCTTCCGGTTCTCTTCAGCGATTTGCCGTTTGGCATCCATCGTTAGTCCGCGTCCAGGTTCGAGCGTTGCTGCGCTTCGCGGAGCGCGTCTCTCCCTTAAGCGACGCAACAATTCCTCCTTCGTCGAAATCGTGGGATGCTTGTCACCGTTCTGTTCCATGGTCAGCGGTCGCGCTGGTCGCGATTGCGACGACGCGGTTTCTCCTCACGCGCTTCTTCCAACCGCTCCTTGGGCGTTCGCAAAATGATGCGGCCATCGACCGGAACGGAGTCGAGTTGGATTGTGTGTCCTTCACCGTCCCTGTGCGCGAAGGCGACACCGACGCGGTTAAAGTACGATTTGTCGTCTGAGCCGTCCTTCACATGAAACGCATCGAAGCTCGGACGGTTTTTATCCGATTTATCGCTCATTGTGTTCTCCTGCTGTTATTTGGGTCGATAACCCTCGACAAAAGACCAGAGACCGTCTGCATACTGCGGGTAGTGCGCATACTGTGGCGGGACTGGCTCTGTGATCACCTTAGCGCGGCGTTGCCCCCATCTTGAGGGGATAGGCACAGTCTCGTAAGGCGGGTGGTATGGGTTTGGTAGATATCTACCTGCAAAGTCCCGCCGCTCAAAATATGGGTGCTTCTCAGCAAAGATGGGGTTTAGATTTTTGCCAGATACGAACAGGATTTGTCTGTCTTCGGGCATCGCCAAGATTTCTTCAGGCATCATCAGTGATCGTGCCTGTTTCGGACGATGCTCTTCAGCGAGTGCATGATATTTCATGTCGGCGTAGGCCGAGAAGGGATCGCCGCCGTTCATGATGCTCATGGCAGCGTTCATCTTCTGTCGTCTTGCATCCGCCTGACGCAGGCCATCGTCATATTCCAGCGTTTCTGTACCAAGCATTGATGAAACCATTTGCGCAGTCTGGTAGTCACGAACCCCGAAAAACTGCCGCAATGCCGATGATCCCAAGAAGCCTTGTAGCGCTGGCGCGCCAAAATTGCGGACGATCTGACCGACATCCTGAAACAGCGCCCAGGTGCGCACACCTGCACCACGTCCAAAGGTGAATGCGCGCAGGAGTGCTTCGAAATTGCCGAGTTGCCCCGCTTCGTCGATAAACATCGTGATACGGCGCGCATTTGGCGCCCGTGATTTATAAAGTATCTGAACTGTAAACATCGTGCGAAGTATTGGTGCCCACAATCCAAAGTACTCAACTGGCACGATAATCGACCAACTTGTTGGCTGGTTCGCTCTACAAGTATCCGCCAACGAGGCATCGGCATTTTCAAGCGAAGCCTGAAGCATGGGGTCGTCCAGGAAGTTCAGGTGCGCATAGATTTCGCCGATGATACTACCAAATTCCTTCTCGCTTTCCTGCTGCTTTGACAGCATCTCTCCAGCTGTTCGGCGCACACTGTCCATGGAGGAGCCAAGCATCGCCTCAAGGCAATCCGCCCACAGACTTGAATCGGATTCGATCCAGTTGATAACACGATAGAGTGATGGGAAGCTGACGTACCCGTAGCGTTCTACGAGCATCTTAATGATGTTTTCGATCCACTCTCGGGCGCGCAACTCAAAGTAACGTCCGTTCGCAGCACCACTTGTTGGGATTAGGCTCTCGGAAATAAATTTGCAGTCCGCATGAAATTGCGGATCACCCATACGCAAGATATCTAACGGATTCATCCGATGCTGCGGGAGACCATGCATCCCAGTCGGATTCCAGTTGCAAAGCTGGCTCTTCTCGATAGCGAAGTTGACGAGAAGTACTTTTGTGAGTTCGCCACGCGCATCCAGCATGAAAGTTGGGTTCCCCGCATTTCGACCGACAGCAAAAGCACCTACGTCGCGCATCTTACCCGAACCCGCCCCCGCAATAGTGATAATTGGGGCGTCAGTTTCGAGGAGAATCGGTTGGTCTTTGAAATAACCAACCTGAAGGCCTGCGCCGTTCAGTAGACCCGCGCGCCGCAAATCATTTTCATCCGCCCATGCGGCAGAACCAAACCGATACTCTTCATTGCTCATCATGATTACTTTCCTTTGAAAATACGGTCATGTGTCGCCATGACTCTTGTCTTTTCGGGGATCGTGAGGACGTGCGTGCCCGCATCGGGATGGAAGCACTTAATGAAGTGCGAGCGGATTTCTCTGGGCTTTACGGTCGGATGAAATGCGTTGATCATCCGTATCCAGACACACAGCTTCACGTCCGGAGCGATGTCCGACGTTTGCGAACCTGGGGCGAAGAGGCTCTTGAACCGATCAAAGATCGGCTGCATCTCCGGCTCAGTGAATTCAATTCGGATGTTGTTCATCGAACGCCCAATAGCCAAAGGGCGATGGCGAGCATTGGCAATGCCATGAAAATGTGACCAACGATATCAAGTTCGCGTTGGAAGCGATGCTTCAAGTCATGACAGATTGCGTCTACTGCGCGTGAATAGGCCAGATAGGCCTGGACAGCGTGTCCAATTAATTTCCATACCATTTGAAATCTCCCGTTGAGCCTGAACCCCGAACAGGGGGGGTCAGGCTCCTTCAGTTTTGAGAATTGCCCGCGATCAGCCGACCAGCGCGCCGATCACTCCGAGAATGATGAAAACCCACATGATTGTGCCAATGATGGCACCCCAGTCGGTCTCACGTTTGTAGATGCCGCCGACGCGGCGATGCTTCGTGAACATGGTCGATCTCCTTTGATGGTTCACAGAAAACGAGCGACAAGAGTCATGATGAGCATTGGCACAGCCGTAGAAATCGACATGCGCGACGAGAAGAACACTACCGAGCCGCACGTCACCGCCCAGACGAGCGACGTCGGGCCTTGGATGCCATAGCCATAGTGCTGGGCCACAAATGCTTGAATCCAGCCAATCGTATGGCTGTAGAGCGGCGGTGCTCCAAGTATTGTTGTGATGACGGCGAGTGTATTCGCGAGCCCGGCGACAGAAGACATGAAGACCGAACGGCTTGCATCTCGCTGTTTTTGTAAAAATGACATGCTTGACCTTTGAAGTTACCGTCGGGCTTGAATGCCGACTGCAACATCATGACAAAGTCAGAGCGCTGATCCGGGGGGTAGCGTTGGGGTTTTCGGAGAAACTGATTTCACTATGCGTGAGGGGATGTTCCAGTCACGGGCTCTGGCGCTTTGACGAAGAGCTGTAGGTCGGCAGAAATATCATTGTCAGCCATGCCTGACATCCCTGACAGTGCCTTGGCTGCTACATTCGCCGAGTCCTCCGAAGCGGCATAGTATATAGAGCGCTCTTCTACCGCTTGTGGTTCGGGAGATGATTGATCCGCCCAAGATGCAATAATGCGAACAGTTCCTTCGGCCATCACGTCCACGGCCATGCGCGATGTGGTGCCGCATGAGTCAGGCTGCTTGGATTCAATCAAAAACGATTGTCTGTTTTCTGGATGTGTGCTGATTGGCTCCGCTTGATAGGCTTGACCAGATTGAGACAGAAGGAAGCCATCAATTGCTGATTTCAGGTATGCTGAAATCTCTCCGACCTTCGTTTGATTGGAATGGTAATTGGCAAATACTTCTCTTAATAGCTCGTCACTCATCAATACCAATATTATGGTGTATTCTGCGCAATATTGCAATTTTTGAGTATATTTTGCTGCCCCTCAAAAGACCTGCTCTGAGGTCACTCAATGGCTTGTCAGTCTGAGCCTGACTTTGCGAAGGTAGAGGTCGGAGGTGTGATATGTCTGCGAACATTTTGGAGAGCGAAGACCAGCGTAGTCCGCTCGACTTCGACAGTGTGAGCAAGGCCGAACTTGAGGTATTCGGCTTGATCCCCGACCTGTGTCCAAAGCTGAATCTCGCCTATTGCAGATATATGCGGATGATCGGCTACTATTCGTGCTCGGATTGCTCGGAAGAGCGCCAGAAGAACACCGACCATCAAAATTTTTCCCCAACGCTGAAAGAATGGTCAGGCGTCGATCCCGTCCACAGTGCGAATTTGTGCGCGCTGTTCATGCACAATCATTGCGACATCCCGTTCGACCAAGGCTATGCGTGGCATCGCCGCGTTGAAGCACAGGAGTGGCGTCAGGGGCTGAAGAGAATTCACGGCGTATCGGTGTCTGCGCGGTATGAAGCGTTGCAGGACGATAAGACCAATAAGCTCACAAGCGCGGCGCTGATCAAAGAAGACGGAACCACCTCAAGGATCAACGCCGACGATGTGCCGTTTTAGTTTTGCTCGGGTTGGTTTGGTGGATGATTGTCGTTCGCAGCGCGCATACCCCAAGTACTAGCTTCAAACGGAAACCGTGTGGCAAGCACAGTTGCGATTAGGCGGATGCGCTCGCGCGACTCTTCTCTCAATCGAGGTTTTGCCCCAGCGCGAACGGGTGTGCAGATGAAATCGCGAAACCACTCTCGAATGCTTTTGACTTCAAGAACTTCAGTCTCAAGAAACACCTCTTGCCCCTTATAGACAATTCTTCCTCGATAGTCCCGATAAGTATCCGCTATGAATTCAATCCATTTGTCAGGGCTAACCGAAAGCTCAGACGTGAATGCGCGAAGGTCTTTGAGGAAATCCGGATTTTCTATCTGGCGGTCAGAAACAAGCGTCGTAGTTTCTTTTTGACAATATCCAATGTTAAAGCAGTTGGCGCAAAGGTACATTCTCAACCCTCCTAGACTTCGCGGTTCACTCGGGCGCTTGTGCGCCGTGTTCATGTCCGCGATGCTAGGAGAACCAACCGGAGCGGACGTTCCGGAAAGTTACGGAACCAGAGGCTCATGGCGTTCGGACAAGCATTTGGCCAACTGATCAGATCGAAGCGTGGGATTGAGGGGCTGACGCAGCAGGCCTTGGCAGTCGCCGCCTTTGGAGACGAACGGTTCAAGACGCGCATCTCTGAATTGGAAAACGGAAAAGTAGGCAAGCCTCAGTCAAAGACCATCGATGCGCTTGTCGTTGCCCTGAACATTTCTGATGACGAGCTGAACAAGGTCTTGAACCTAGAGCCTCACCCACGTGTCATCGACAACCTCTGTGACTTCTTCGACGAGGACGGCACAGGTTTTGTTGATATCGAGGTGGCCGCGAATGCTGCTGGCAAAGCGGTCCTCTTTCACAACCGATGGCTCAAGGTCGAGGTCAAACGCGCAGAGTACTTCCTGGAAGAGGCTATGTTCGTTTGTCTCGAAGAAGGAGGGCGTAGACGCCCTGCGGGTTTGCCTCTATCGACGGAGGTGACAGGCTATCTCAAGAATTGCAGTGAGATACTTTTTGTTCACGTCGAGGACGGGACACAGAAAACCACAGCGGGCAAAACGTATCCGCTGAAGATTGTGCCATGACTTCCGGCTGAGTTCGCACCGCAGCATCCAACCGTTTTTCCCTGTTTTATCAATAAGTCCGACCCGCAAGATGTGCGGTGTACTACACCGCAATCTTGGCAAGGGAGCCCGCTGCGCGCTCCCGTTGCATCCCTCCGGCCTTGGCTCTTCCTGGGCATTGAACCCATCCAGAGCCATCAGAACGTTTCGCCGTTCCATCACTCGCGGGAGACTTCGCTCTCCCTGCACCCATCGATCAAAGGGGCTATCGCGCCCCTTATGAAATCCACTCGTCAGAGTGATGGCCCCCGACACCTGCCAATCAGGGGAGCGTTCCTGCTCCCACCGATACCCCCATGACCATTTCATGGAGACCAACCCTGCGCGGTTTGGATGCCGATCAGGTCTGTCGCGACCCGATACCTACGACCAAGAGCCTTCCCGTGCTCTTTGGATACATGGGCCAACCTTGCGCAGGTTGGATATGCGCCAGCATTTCGCCGCTGGACTACGACCAAGGAAACGCCCTTGGATGCGGGTGTGGTCTGTGGAGAAATCCTCGAAATACCGTTGGCACATTGTGTATCCAACGGCTACACTCATCGCATGAAAGACTCAGGACTGCGCATCAGGGTCGAGCGTCAGCTCCGCGAGAAGTTCCTTGAACTTTGCCGCGAGCAGGACAGGCCCGCATCCCAAGTGATCCGAGAGTTCATGCGTGAGTATATCGAGCGCAACGAGCAGACCATAGCCAACGATAAAAACAAAGGACGAAACCTTGAACGCCGTTGAGATCGAAGAGGCCATATCCAAGCTTGCCGAGCAGCCGTTCGACGCCGAGGAGTTCCCCTTCGCGTTCTTGGAGGCTTTCGGCAACAAGGCCACGACGATCAAGCGCCTGCGATCCGGCACGTCCAACAAATCGGATGTTGGCGGCGTTCTTCAGACCAACAACATCCACCTCAAGGTCGCTGAAGATGGCACAGTTGCAGATGCCCTTGCGGCCCTGAAGAGTAGCCCCGCCACTTCGAAGGCCCGCGCAAAATTTATCCTCGCCACCGATGGGAAGGACTTTCAGGCCGAAGACCTGAACAGCGGCGAGGTCATCGTTTGCGACTACCCCGACTTCCCCGACCATTTCGGCTTTTTCCTACCGCTTGCGGGTATCAGCACCGTCAAGCAAATCCGCGAAAGCGCCTTCGACATCAAGGCGACGGGCCGTCTGAACCGCCTTTATGTCGAGCTGCTGAAAGACAACCCCGATTGGGGCACGGCGGATCGCCGCCACGACATGAACCACTTCATGGCGCGGCTCATCTTCTGCTTCTTCGCGGAGGACACGGACATCTTCACCGAGGCCGATCAGTTCACGGCCACCGTCGAACGGATGAGCGAGAAAGACAGCTCGAATACCCACGAGATCATCAGCGAGTTGTTTCGCGCGATGAATACAGAACGCAAAGATCGGGAATCCGAGGGCATTGCGCGTTGGGCGAACGACTTACCTTATGTGAATGGCGGGCTGTTTTCCGAGAGCGTTGACGTTCCTCGCTTCAGCAAGATCGCACGGTCCTACCTCCTGCATATCGGCAATCTTGACTGGAAGAAGATCAACCCCGACATCTTCGGATCGATGATCCAGGCTGTCGCCGATGATGAAGAACGCGGCGCGTTGGGGATGCACTACACCAGTGTCCCGAACATCCTGAAGGTCCTTAATCCGCTGTTTCTGGACGACCTACGCGAAAAGCTTGAGGATGCGGGGGACAATGCCCGCAAGCTTCTCAATCTGCGGAACCGCATGGCTAAGATTAGGGTTTTCGATCCCGCCTGCGGCTCGGGCAACTTTCTTGTCATTGCGTACAAAGAGATGCGCGCCATAGAGGCCGAGATCAACGAACGACGTAATGAGACAGATCGACGGTCAGAAATCCCGCTAACAAATTTTCGTGGCATTGAGCTGCGTGATTTCCCCGCCGAAATCGCGCGCCTGGCGCTCATCATCGCTGAATATCAGTGCGATGTGCTGTATCGCGGGCAACGTGAAGCGCTACGAGATTTCCTCCCTCTCGACGCCATGAACTGGATTACCTGTGGCAATGCCCTTAGGATCGACTGGCTAAGCATTTGTCCGCCAACGGGTACTGGCGTGAAGATGCATGGCGATGATCTGTTCACCACACCGCTCGATCAGGCTGAGATTGATTTCGAAAACGAGGGCGGGGAAACCTACATCTGCGGGAACCCACCGTACATCGGGAGTCGGGGCCAGGAAAAAGATCAAAAGGAAGACTTGGAAGCTCTGTTTGCTGCACATGGCGGAACTTGGAAAAACTTAGACTACGTGGCAGGGTGGCTCTACAAAGCGGCAGAATTCAGCAAGCTAGTTGAAACTTCGTTTGCGTTTGTAACGACAAACTCAATCTGCCAGGGCCAGCAAGTTGCTTCATTGTGGCCGGTTGTGCTTGGCCGAAGCTTAGAAATATTCTTCGCACACAGGTCATTCAAATGGGCAAACAATGCGGCGCATAATGCAGGCGTAATTTGCATTATTGTCGGCGTTCGCGTGAAGACTGGCGGGTCCAAGAGAATCTTCGAGGGAGAAACTGTAAAGACGGTATCTAGGATTAATCCCTATCTTGTTGAGGGACCTGATAGATACGTGGACCGGCTTGCCAAGCCATGCTGTGGTCAATCGGTAATGGAAAGGGGCAATCATCTTACCGACGGAGGAAACCTAATCCTCACCCCGAGCGAAGCTAAGGAACTTCGGCAAAACTTCCCCCAAACACATGAGCTCGTGAGAAGACTGACTGGAGCCCAAGAATTCATCCGAGGGGTCGATAGGTTTTGCCTTGTTATTGAAGACACCAACCTCGACAGTGCAAAGTCCATCCCTGAGGTCCAACGGCGCATAGAAGCAGTTCGAAAATCTCGGGCAGAAAGCACCAAAAAGAATACCCGTGAAGTACTATCACTGACTCCACACAGATTTGAGCATTCGACTGGTCTCGACGCGGATAGAGTCATAATGATCCCAACGGTGTCCTCCGAGCGTCGGGATTGGCTTCCCGTTAGTTTTGAGAGAGATGCTGTCGTCAATGCGCCCAATTTTGCGTTGTACGATGCAGAAATCTGGAACTTCTCGCTACTCTCTTCTCGGTGCCATGTATATTGGATTGCCAGTGTGTGTGGGCGGCTGAAAACCGACTATCGGTACTCCAATACGCTCGGCTGGAACACGTTCCCAGTTCCTCAACTGACAGAGAAAAACAAAGACGATCTAGCGCGCTGCGCTGAGGACATCTTGCTGGCACGCGAAGCTCATTTTCCCGCGACTATCGCCGATCTTTACGATCCTGAAAAAATGCCGGACGACCTTCGCGCCGCGCATGATCGCAACGATGAAGTGCTTGAGCGCATCTACATCGGTCGTCGTTTCAAGAATGACACGGAACGATTGGAAAAGCTGTTCGAACTCTACACCAAGATGACGGCTGCGAATGATTTAAAGAAAACGAATACACGAATGAAAGCATAATCGATGAGCAGCAAGAAAACCGTCCCCTCCGTATCCGTCACTTACGCCCAGAATGGCAACTCGACCAAATCGAACGAGCTGGGCATGCGACCGATGCAGGAGCGCGCCTACGAGAAGCGCGGCGAACAGTATCTGCTGATCAAGTCACCGCCCGCATCGGGTAAGAGCCGTGCGCTGATGTTCGTGGCGCTGGACAAGCTGCACAATCAAGGCCTGCGCAAGGCCATCATCACCGTCCCCGAGAAGTCCATCGGGTCGAGCTTCGCCGACGAGCCGCTATCCAAGTTCGGTTTCTGGACCGACTGGCATGTCGAACCGAAGTGGAACCTTTGCAACGCGCCTGGATCGGACGGTAGCAAAGCAGACTCTGTTGGGTCGTTCCTCAAGGGCGAGGATCAAGTGCTCGTCTGTCCTCATGCGACGTTCCGCAACGCTGTCGAGAAATTCGGCATCGAGGCGTTCGACGATTGCCTCGTCGCTGTAGACGAGTTCCACCACGTTTCCGCCAACCCTGAGAATAAGCTTGGCGCGCAGCTCGCCGAGCTGATCGCGCGGGACAAGGTTCACGTCGTTGCGATGACGGGCTCGTATTTCCGAGGAGATGCTGAACCCGTGCTCATGCCGCACGACGAGGCCAAGTTTGATACGGTCACTTACACCTATTATGAGCAGCTCAACGGTTACAAATATCTGAAGCAGCTAGACATCGGCTATTTCTTCTACTCGGGCGCGTACGCGGATGACATCCTCAAGGTTCTCGATCCGAACGAGAAGACCATCATCCACATCCCGAGTGTCAATTCGCGCGAAAGCACGAAGGACAAGCATCGGGAAGTCGAGCACATCATCGATGAGTTGGGCGACTGGCAAGGCACGGACCCTGCTACGGGCTTCCAGTTGGTCAAGACTTCCGACGGACGCACACTGCGGATTGCCGATCTGGTCGATGACGAAGCCGCCAAAAGGGACAAGGTTTCGGCGGCGCTGAAAGACCCCGCCCAGAAGAACAACCGCGATCATGTAGATATCATCATTGCCCTCGGCATGGCCAAAGAGGGCTTCGATTGGGTCTGGTGCGAGCATGCGCTGACGGTCGGCTATCGCGCCAGCCTGACCGAAATTGTTCAAATCATCGGACGCGCAACACGCGACGCGCAGGGGAAAAGCCGCGCCCGCTTCACTAACCTGATCGCCGAACCTGACGCATCGGAAGATGCCGTCACCGAAGCCGTGAACGACACGCTCAAGGCCATCGCCGCCAGCCTGTTGATGGAACAGGTTCTCGCGCCTCGTTTCAACTTCACTCCGAAGCGCCCTGACAGTGTTCCTGTCGAGGGCTTCGACTATGGCGAAGGCGGCTACAAGGAAGGCGAATGCAATGTCGGCTTCAACGAAGAGAGCGGCCAGTTCCAGATCGAGATCAAAGGACTAACTGAGCCGAAGAGCAAGGAAGCCGAGCGCATCTGTCAGGAGGACCTGAATGAAGTGATCGCCGCCTTCGTGCAGGACAAGCCGACGGTTGAGCGGGGCATGTTCGACGAAGAGCTTGTCCCCGAAGAGCTGACGCAAGTCCGCATGGGCAAGATCATAAAGGACAAGTACCCCGAGCTGGATGACGAAGATCAGGAAGCCGTCCGCCAGCACGCCATCGCCGCTCTCAACTTGACCCAGAAAGCCAAAGAGGCGGCGCTCAAGGATGACGATGGCGAGGATAAAGCCAACACGGCTCTGATTGATGGTGTGCGGAAGTTCGCGATGGACGTTCGCGAACTCGACATCGATCTGATCGACCGCATCAATCCGTTCAGTGAAGCCTACGCGATCCTGGCCAAGACGATGAGCGAGGAAAGCCTGAAACAGGTTGCGGCCATCATTTCCGCGAAGAAGGTGCAACTTACGCCTGAAGAGGCGCGTGATCTGGCCAAGCGAGCGCTGAAGTTCAAACAGGAACGCGGCAGGCTGCCTTCGATCACCTCGCCTGATGCGTGGGAGAAGCGCATGGCCGAAGGTGTAGCCTATCTAGCTCGCATGAAATCCGAGGCTGCTGATGGCTAAGCAGTTTACTGAAGAAGACGATGCGCTGCTTGCCGAACTCGGGGTCGAGGTCGAGGCCAAGAAGGTTTCTGCGAGAACTCCGCAGGAAGAACGTGTCATCGCGGGGTTTGAAGAAATCCAACGCTTCGTCGAAGAGCACGGTCATCCACCGCAGCACGGCGAAGACAAGGACATCTTCGAACGGCTCTACGCGGTTCGTCTTGATCGGTTGAGAGAGCTTGGTGAGTTCAGGCAGCTTCTCGAACCGATTGACAAAGACGACTTGTTGGACGCTAGCGGTCCAGTCGCCGCTCCTATCGACGAAGATATGGATGACGATGCTCTTCTGGCCGAACTTGGCGTCGAGGCTGAAACATCGGACATCACCGAACTACGTCATGTGAGGTCCAGCGCTGAAAAGAAGGCGGCGGAAGAGATTGCCAATCGCCAGAAGTGTGAAGACTTCGAACGGTTCAAGCCGTTGTTCGAGCAGGTTCAGAACGAAATTGATACAGGCATGCGAACGACACGGCCCTTTGAGCGCAAGGCCGAGATCGCGCCAGGACGCTTTTTCATCGTAGGCGGACAAAAGGCCTATGTTGCCGAGATGGACGAAGCGTTCCTGACGGCGCAAGGCATGACGGATGCGCGTTTGCGCGTGATCTTCGACAACGGAACCGAGAGCAATATGCTCATGCGCTCCCTACAGAGAGCGCTTCACAAGGATGATGCAGGCCGTCGGATTACGGATTCGTCAGCGGGACCGCTCTTCGCAGACCATACGGCTGATGGCGATGAGGCGAGCGGCACCATCTATGTCCTCCGCAGCAAGTCTGATCTTCCGATAGTGAAGGAGCATCGCAACGTGCTCCACAAGATCGGCGTAACAAGTGGAAAGGTCGAGCGGCGCATCGCCAATGCAAAGATCGACGCCACGTTCTTGCTGGCTGATGTTGAGGTCGTTGCGACCTATGAACTCTACAATATTAACCGTACGAAGCTCGAAAACCTGATTCAGCGCATCTTCGATCCGGCCCGTCTCGACATCGAGATCAAGGATCGCTTTGGCAATCCTGTTGTACCTCGCGAGTGGTTTCTTGTCCCATTCAATGTGGTCGATGAAGCCGTCGAGCGGATCAAAGACGGTAGCATCAAGGGCTATGTGTACGATCCGCAGCAAGCCCGTCTTGTGGAAAGGAAGGCGGTATGAGGGTCAAGACCTACATGACCAATCGGGAATGGTTGGAAGAGCAATTAGAGCCAGTCGAAGGTGCAGACGAGGAAGCAGCCGATGACGGTAATCGTCCTGATCCTGCACGACAGGAGATTGATAGAGCCCTTTCGGACATCATTCGTTCAAGAAACCTGATCGTCCTTACTGGTCTGGGGACATCACTGTGCGTTAAGGACGGTGATGACAACGCGAAGGCACCAACGATGGGGGTGCTCTGGCAAGCTGTCCAGCAGTCTTATGCTGCAGCGCAAGATGGGCGTCCCGCGTGGGATGAAGTTCTACAGATCGCTCGTCATCCCGAAGGCAACACTGACATCGAGGAGCTACTGTCTCGCGCGAAGATCGCGGAGTCGTTTGAAACCGACGAGGCTCAAGTCCAAATCCGTCGGTTCATTACCGATGCGGAGCGGATAATCAGGGAGAAAGTCGATTTCCTCGAGCCCAATGAGCAGTTACCGTTGCATGAGTCATTCCTTCGTCGGCTCGCCCGACGTTCTGTACGGCGCGAACGCTTAAAGCTCTTCACTACTAATTATGATCGCTGTTTCGAACATGCCGCACAGCGTACTGGCTTTGTTGTCATGGATGGATTCACGCTTTCGCAACCATCGACATTCGATCCGATGCACTTTTCTTATGATATTGTCCGTCGCGGTAGCGAGCCAGATGCGCCAGACTACATCGAGAATCTTTTCCAGCTATACAAAATCCATGGCTCAATCGATTGGGAGTACGATGAGGCTTCCAGAAAGATCAACAAAACGCCAGGAACCGACAAGCCTCTCCTTATCTACCCGCGCAGTACGAAATATGAACTAGCTTTCGCCCAACCCTACCTCGAAATGATTTCGTCGTTCCAGTCGGCAATAAGGCAACGTGATACAGGACTGTTAGTTATTGGATTTGGTTTTAATGACAACCACATTGCCGAACCGATCCTCGCCGCGATTGAGGCTAATCTGGCGCTAAAGGTCGTAGTAATTTCACCAAGCTTGCAACAACAAGCCGACACGAACGGACATCTGTCGAAGATTGCAGGGCTGATCGACCAAGGCGATGCTCGCTTGTCAATGATTGGCGCGAGCTTCGAGGACATCGTACCCATCGTTCCTGATCTAACGGCAATGACAGACCTAGAGCGGCACGTTGAGCGGGTCCGCGCGATTCGAGAGAGGTGACTATGCCTCTTCCGACGTCGCCATTCGAGACAAAGCGCTATTTAGGATCCGTCACACAAATCGAGCCTGCGTCTGTACGCCTGAATTTGCCCTATGGTTATGCCGCCGCATCCTCCAGCTATTCAGGGCACCGTATCGGAAAGGGCGAAGTTGGCGAGTTCGTCTTAATCGAATGCGAGACGCATGCGATATTAGGTCGCCTAACTCAGGTGCGCCTGCCAGAGGGCGAGAGACTAACGGTAGAACCATCACGCGATAGAGAAAAGACGCCTGTGAATCCTGTTGGTGTCGTGCAACTATTGCTGTCGATCGAGCTGGCTTCTGGCAAAATAGTCCGTGGTGTGCCCGAGCATCCGCGCATTGGGCAGTATGCCTATGCGGCACATCCCGACCTAGTGAAATACGCAATTGAAGATCGACGTGGCGATCAGGATCGTCACGTCGATCTCGCGCATGTGCCCTCATCGCGGACCACGCACGTTACATTTGCCCCATCCGCACTTTTTGGTCGGCATTGCGCTGTGCTCGGCACTACGGGCGGTGGGAAGAGCTGGACCATCGCCCGTATGCTTGGGGAAGTGGCACGCAACCACGGAAAGGCGATTTTGTTCGACCCTAGCGGAGAATTTCACACGTTAAACGAGCGTGTCAGGCATGTATACTTAGGAGGCCAGCCTTCGGGTGACGATGATCAGCGCGAGTTTGTCTCTTTTCCATACCGTCATTTGTCGGAAAGTGATCTTTTTGCAATGTTCCAACCGAGTGGAGGATCGCAGTCACCGAAACTTCGGGAAGCTCTTATCAGTTTGAAGCTTCTCGCGTTACAGCCCGCGTTGGCTAACAATGATGGACTTTTCCAAAAGGCAAATGCTGCAAAAGCCGCGTTCAACGCCGCGCTCGCTCAACACGCCGCGGCCATGCGGGAGCCAGGCGCTGCCTATGACATCACAAAGCTGCCTGACCAAATTTATGAAGAGTGCGTCTGGCCGACAGCCCAAGGTGGTAATGCCAATAGTTGGGGAGGATACGACCAGAACAGTCGTGGCTATTGCACGACCCTAGTTAGCCGGATTGCTGTTCAAATTGCTTCGAGAGAAATGGCTTGTATCTTCGCGCCTGTAGGCGCGCGCGATCTTACGACAGTGCTTGACGAGTTTCTTGCTGACCGCAACCAAAGTATTCTTCGGATTTCGATGGAAGACTTGCCTTTTGAGCATAGCACCCGTGAACTTGTTGCCAACGGCTTTGGACGTTATTTGCTGACCAAAGCCCGCTCCGGTGCATTTCGTGAGCAGCCAGTGTTGACCGTGCTCGATGAGGCTCACCAGTTTCTCAACAAGTCAGTCGGAGATGATTATAACCGATTCCGACTTGAGTCATTCGGTCTGATCGCTAAAGAAGGCCGGAAATATGGTCTGCTTACAGTGCTATCGACGCAGCGCCCCCGAGACATCCCCGAAGACGTTTTGAGCCAGATGGGAATGTTTATTGTCCATCGATTAATTAACGAGAAAGACCGTCAGATTGTCGAGCGAGCTTGTGGTAGCCTAGATGCTTCAGCGGCAGCATTCCTTCCCATACTCGGACAAGGTGAAGCTCTCGTGATCGGTCTTGATACTCCCATGACCATGCCTGTTCAGGTGTTGCGGCCAAACTCTGAACCAGACTCTACTGATATTGCTCTGTGGTAATATTCTTGGTGCGCCCCTTCGGGGCGGGCTCTCGTGAACCGAGCCAGTAGACTGTCTCGGCCATTCGGCTTCGATCCCTTGCGCATCATCTGACAGCCCTCGCGGGCTGACCTCTTCCTTTTTCGTTTCGAGGGCCTGCGGCCCCGTCCTCCGTCAAGACCAAGCCCTTCGCTATGGCTTCGGGCGAAAGCCATGGCCCGTGGCTCGGCTGCGCCTGCGCCCGCACCTCTTCCATGGCTTTCGGTCTGGACGGCCGTCCCCCCGCTCATTGGCGCGGGCCTAGTCCGGTTGCATGCGCAACCGACTACCCAAGAAAGGGGACAAAGATGAAAACCGACATTTATGAAAGGGTTACCAACAAGATCATTGCCGACCTTGAGCAAGGCGAACTGACATGGCTGAAGCCATGGAGCGCGGGCAACCTTGAAGGCAAGATCACCAAGCCGCTACGCCATAACGGCGTGCCCTATAGCGGCATCAATATCCTGATGCTTTGGGGAGCCAGCATCGAGGCGGGCTTTCTGTCTCCGTACTGGATGACCTTCAAACAGGCGAAAGAACTAGGCGCGCATGTTCGCAAAGGCGAGCGCAGCAATCTGGTCGTCTATGCGAACACGATCACCAAGACCGAGGAACAGGACGACGGCAGCGAAGAGGAACGCAAAATCCCCTTCATGAAGGGATACAGCGTCTTCAATGTCGAACAGATCGAGGGCTTGCCCGAACACTACCACACCAAGCCGAAGGCGATCATCGATCCCGCGCGGCGTATCCAGCATGCGGAGGAATTCTTTACAAGCACGGGCGCGGACATTCGCCACGGTGGCAACTCGGCCCACTACAGCGGCGGCAGTGACCATGTGCAAATGCCATACTTTGAGACCTTCAAAAGCCCGCAAAGCTACTATGCGACCTTGGCGCACGAGCTGACCCACTGGACCAAGCATCCCAAGCGTCTTGACCGCGAATTCGGGCGCAAGCGGTGGGGCGATGAAGGCTATGCACGCGAAGAGCTTGTCGCCGAACTTGGTGCAGCATTTCTATGCGCTGACCTTGAACTTGCGCCGGAACCGCGCGCCGATCATGCAGCCTACATTCAGAGCTGGCTCAAGGTTCTGCAAAACGACAGGCGGGCGATCTTCAGCGCCGCAGCGCATGCCCAACGTGCCGCCGATTTCCTGCATGGGCTTCAGCCTGTCATTGAAGAAGTGAGCAACGTCGCGTGACAATCGGGCAAAATTCGCGGCTGGCCTTGGGGCCAGCCGGTTCTTGGTCGGTGCTTGTGGATAAACAGTTCGCCACAAGTTAAAAGGCAGCACAATTCCTGTAAACTGCTCACTATGCAGAGTTTCTTCCTAGAGATTTCTAAACTGACATTTACAGCAATCATAATTTTGGTGCTTGGCTTTGTATTTTTCAGTTTTATTGATGATGAAGAAGCATATTACTTGCCAGATGCGGAGTACGTTCAGGCTTGGCTAAATGAAATCGTGAACACTGAAGAGAAAGGCTTCAAAGCGGAAACTCTCAAAGAAACATGCGGTTCAGAACATATTGCTGATAAAGGATGGTGTACGGGTTATATGCTTGGTTTCGCGGAAGGGCACCAAGTTTCTCGCGAGCCCATCTTCTGTTTAGACGGTCAATTTTCTAGCGATCAGCTTGGACAGTCGTTCAAGAACTTCATGGAGGCGAACCCGCAGCACTGGGGGAAGTCCCGTTCAGTTGTTTTAACTGGTGCTTTGCAAAAGTCTTTTCCTTGCGACTTATTCATTCTCAATCAACATAGGTAGTCCATTAAGAATTCGCGGCTGACCTTCGGGCCAGCCGCGTTGATGGCCTCAAAGACCTGGCGGGCGGACCGCCAGTTCGGCCTCGATATTGTGCAGCGATGCAAGAGCATTGCTGCGTTCAATCGATCCGCGAGGAGCGGAAGCAAAGGCGTTGAAAGCCTCGCGTAAGAGGGCATGCAGTTCGGCTGTGCTGCGCGATGCTGCATCGAAGCGTGTGATGAGTCTCATCGTCACCTCCTGTTGATTGTCAGGAGGCCCCGAACCGTTCAGGGCCTTTCGGCCCTCGCACACATCATCCATGGCCCAGTGAAGGCGCTGATGGATCGGGGTAACGCACTAGAAATCTATCGGGAGGTGGCGCTGAAAAACGTGTGAACAGGCTTTCGGTGTCGGCAGTCGGCGCAGCATGAACGGACCTTTGCCCGCGCACGGCTTGCAGCAATTCGCCTTTCCCCTGACCGAACGCGGATCGCGCATCAATATCCTGCCCGCAACAGTTCGGCGAAGGCCTCACCCGTGTTGGACATGACGCGGCAATCCTTTGCCTTCGGTCTCATCGGGGGCGTTAGCAAGCCAACCCGAACAAAGGAGATCAATCATGGCACGCAACAACACCCAAACCGCGCAAGAGCGCACACGCGAGTTCCGCGCACCGGAATTTCTGGCGTGGCACGTCACCCAGAAAGGCGACAAATCCTTCTGGAACAAAGTCGGCGCAGCCTGGATGCACAAGGACGCCAAAGGCTACACGCTTCAACTCGAATCCCTGCCTGTCGGCGGTCGCATCGTCTTACGCGAGCCGCTGGAAGACACGGCTTCACCTGCAAACGACGCGGGGCGCTCATGAGCGCCCCTGTCACCAGTAAGATCGACTGGCGCGGTGTCGCGATAAGTGTCAGCTATCATCGACACCAGTGGTCGGAGTTCGACCACATCGAAGCCAATGTCATCGGCGATGGGATAATACCCATCACCGAGACAGGCTATCGCTCGCACTATCTGCACAGCGATGTCACGGACGAATATGGCGGGGCCGTCGCCTACGTGCTCGCGTGGCTTGAGCAAGAAGCGCAGACTAGCTGCGCAGCAAGATATATGACCGTTCCAAGCCCTACGCCGACCTTGAGGCCCGGCGCAGCGAACGCCTCATTAGAGCCCAGAATACAGAATGCTGCGCGTCGCACGAACGACCGCTTTCGGAAAGTGGGTCGCGAGCTATCCTCGTTTGCCAGCGGAAAAGGTACTCTTCGTCAGAGCTTCGTGCATACTCTTCCGCTCCGGGATCGCCACCCCGAAGTTTTGGGCCAGCCAAGCTCCGTCTACGGCAAACCGAGCAATGCTTAGTTCGACGTTGCCTTGATCTTCACCGTAGTCAGAGAGTTGGTCATTCAGCCACTCTGTCCATTTCATCCGAAGAGCCGGATCATCCAGCATGAGGAGCGAAAGAGCGATCCATGTCTGATCCATGGCCGGTTCTTCACCACCAAAGGCCAGATCAATATAGGCACGGGTGAACGCTCCATGCGCAACACGATCCTTCGAGGCCCGAGCCCCAATCTCAGAAGCCAGTTGGTCTAAGACTTCCTCGAAGATCGCATCAATCAAGGCCTGCTTGCTCGGGAAGTGATGAAGGAAGCCGCCTTTAGTGACACCGGCAGCAGACGCAACGGCTTGAACTGTTATTGCCGAGATGCCGCTTTCAATGGCGAGCTTTTTGGCTTCATCCATGAGGCGGCGTCTAACGGCTTGTGGGTCTTTGACGCGTTTATGTGCTTCTGGCATCTCAATGTGAGACGCTACCAGACAGCAAGTTCATGACAAGCACACCGCCGACGATCATAGCAATTCCCGTTACCGCCCAGAAATCCAGAGCCATCTTAAACACGACGACACTGACCACCGCCGTCAGGACGATGCCGAGACCAGCCCAAACGGCGTAGGCCACACCAAGAGGCACCATCTTCAACGCAAGAGAAAGACAGTAAAGGGACAGGATAAAGCAGACCAGCATCCCGAGAGATGGCCACAGCTTCGTAAACTGTTGGGACAATTTCAGCAGGGTCGAACCGCTGACCTCTAGGATAATGGCGGCTCCCAGAGCCGTGTAGGCAGCAAGCATGGCGTTCATTTCAACATCTCCGTCGATTTTCGATAAACATACCATACGAATGGTTTCTTTCAAGGCCACTCTTCTACGTTATTTGTGGTTTTTAGTCATCAGAGCGGTCATTGTTCTCGAAAGGGAAAGGTCTGCTTTGTCCGCTGAGCGGTCAATCAATCGAGACGCAGCGAATGACCGCATTTCTCCTTTCTTGAGTTTAATGTGTTATCGGTCGAGATCAGGGCCGTCATAGGATGGTCCTTCTCTTCTTTGCTCGCGCAGTTTGCGCAGGCGATCCTGCGCCGACGTTGTGGAACGGGTCGGACGCTCGGGCTTACGCTCCTTGAGCTTGTCGAAGCGTGGACGCCCTGGCTGCTTTTTCGGTTCGGCCCGCAGCGTGTCCAAGCGCTCGAAGGCGGTCTTTGCCTTGGGCTCTTCGCCACGGCGCATCAGGCGATAATTTGCGGCATCGTGATGCAGGGCGCGCAAGGCTTGCGCATGTTTGGTGCGCGCAGCATTGATTTCCTTTTGCAGTTCGCCGCGCTCGTGCAGTTGCGCATTGATCGTCATTTGCCGCTGATCCTGATCGCGGCGCAGCGCCCACATCACTTCAAGCTGGTTCTGCTTTTCTAGCTGAGCCCGCTTGCCTGTCAGACGATCCCACAGGCCCATCATGCCTTTGCGGAAGCGATCCGCTCTTGTGCGGGCTTCAGCTTCAAACCGCGCCTTCTGGCCTGCATCCAGCTTGGCGCGTTCCACGGCATGCGCCTTCGCCATCTCCATGCGGCGCGCATTTAGTTGATCGAGTTCGGCACGGGCCGACGCGCGCGCTTCATCGACATGCGATTTGATGCGCGGGAGAATATCTTCAGCAATGCGCTTGCGGGTCTCCTCAACGCTGTTCAATGCGTCGGACCTTCCAAGACGGGCGTGCAGCTCTTTCGCTTTCTTGCCCGTAGCCCGTGAGATCGAAATGACTTCACCTTCGAAGGTGACAGCCACATGGCCGCGCCGATCCCCGCGCGCCAAATAGAAGCCGCGCTCTTCGAGAGCGTGTGCGAAGGTGCGAGCTGAATCCGAAGTCGCCCAGGCTTCCTGTATCAGTTCTTTCAGTTCGCCCGCATGGCGTCCGATCCGCTTGGCCTGCTGCCATTCATCAAGCGAGAAGTTGCGTGGGTCGCGGTCCTTCGAATCGATCAGGCCGCGCGGCATTTGCCAGCCGTTCTCAAGATAGAGCTGGCGCGAGACTTCCCGAAGCTTGTTCTTGTAGAACGACATCGGCTTGGCGGTCATCGTCTCGGGGTCGATCCGGCTCCATACCGCATGACAGTGCCGCCGTCCTTCCTTCTCGTGGAAAACAACGACGCGCGGCTGGCCCGTCAGGCCGTTTTTCTCTTCGATGGCTTCCAGTGCTTTTTCGAAGGTGCGAACGTGGACACGCTCGTTCTCGGGCGGGTTTAGAGACACCGAAAACATGAACTGTCGGCACTTTGTGCCCTTTGCGATGGCTTCGGCTTCGCGGAGCGCGCCAACGACATCATCGGACATGAAGCCGCGAATATCGTGCAGCTCGACATGCTCGTTTTCCTCGGTCTTGAGGAGATGCAGCCCGAGCTGCTTTGCGCCGCTTCGTTGTGATCCTTTCAGGATCATGACGGCTCCACATCGGTACGATGGCCGAGCGCGCGAAGAAGCTCCCGCCGCATCAGCGCCACGTCGGCGCATGCGCGCCGAATGTCGCGTTCCGTATCGGGGAGAACGGGAAGCGTGCCGAGATTTGCCATCTTGGCGAGCTGGTTCAGATTATTGGCGATCCTCGATTGGCCAAGCATGGCCAGTACCTGCGCCAGCTTCTGCTCATCCTTGATCGGGCGGCGAGACCGAGCCCGTGCACGTTTCTTCTTGAGACCCTGACCGTCGAAGACCTTGCGGCGGATATACGCCCCAAGTGGCATGTCGCCAGCCAGCTCTTCAAGCCTAGCGCGTTCTTCAAAAGTCAGTCTGAGGGAAAAGGGAGGTGTCTTCGTTGTCATCCGACCTCCCTGTGAACATCTGCATCCAGATCGTTCACAGGGTCATCGATTGTCTCAAGTACCTGATTCCATTCAGAAAGCACTTCGAACAGATAGTTCGAACTTTCTCTACTCAGGTGCACCATGATCCTCTCCAACAGACATGAATGCCAGGCCGCTTCCTATGGTGGTGGGCGTCTTGTTCAGTGACAGTTCCCCGCTTTGATGGTTGTACGCAAGGAAAGCTGGTTTGAAACGCAACCAGTGCTTCCACGAAGCGGCGGCCATTTCTGGCGCGTCTTGCAGACCGCGTTTGTGGCTGTGACGAACTGAGCTCCGGGCGCAAGGAAACGAAAAACTGCAGCAGGGTACCCTATTGAACGCTGGGAGGACACGTCGTGGCAGTTTCTTTGATATCTGACTGTTCGAAACTGCATGCGAATTGGATCGCTCAAGTGCGGCTGCGCAACTGGATGCGCGTTGTCAATCAAGACCCGAAAGTGCCGGGATGGCCAAAGCCGACAGCAGTGCGAGTGCTGTCATCCTGCGCCTTCACAGATTTGCGCAAAAGCCAGTGGGCCGCATTGGGTCACCCGATGGGATGAAATGCCGCGTCTGCGGTAGGGTCGTCCTGGATCAGCGTTCCAATTGCATGCGCAGTTCTTCGGCTTCGCGGCGGGCATCTCGCAAGCCCTCCATGGCGGCGTTCAGCTCGGCTTCGGTCTGGGTCAGTTGGTTGGTCAGCTCTGCCTCGCGTTGCTGCAGGTAGGTAATGGCCTGATCGCGTGTTTCTTCGGCTTCGTGCAGCTCCTGGCTCATCCGGTCAAGGTCGGCCACGTCACTTTGACGTACGCGGGTAAAGCGATGCACCAGCCAATTGGCGAACCAGCCCATCGCAAAGGCCGCAAACAGGATGATGGCTGTGGTGATGATGAACTCGGTTCTGTTCATTGGTCCGATGTCTCCTGTGGGCTGTCATCTGCCTGTGTCGTGGACTCGGTCGGCTCGGTTTCCGATGCTGCTGCCGGAGGCGTGGCCTCGGAGGCATCGCCGCGTGTGGCTTCGGTCGGATCTGCGTCAAGCTTGCCGTCCGCTTCGATCCCGCTGCCGGGCAGCATCAGCTTGAACTCAATCCGCCGATTGGCCTCGCGTCCTTCTTCGGTGTCGTTCGAGGCGATGGGCGTGCTTTCGCCATAGCCACGCGCCACGTAGGTCGAGGTCAGGATCCGACGTGCACGAAGTTCATTGAGAACAGACTGCGCCCGCGCCTGGCTGAGGTTCTGGTTCATTTCCTCGCGGCCCTGGCTGTCTGTGTGGCCCTGTATCTCAAGCCGTACCGGGCCGCAGTCTTCGAGGATGGCAGCAATCTTGTCGAGAATCACACCGCTGGCGGCTTCGACCGTGGCAGAACCGGGTTCGAAGGTGATCTTTCCGGCATCCAGCTGCACGCCGATCAGTTGGGCCTGGCATAGTTCGGGGGCCATGGGCTGGTCTTCGGGGGCGGGCGGCTCTTCATAGGTGATGTCGAGGTCATAGCTTTCCGCTTCGCCCAGTTTGGCCGACAGAAAACGCGCAATATCCGCCGGGGCATCCTTGTTGTGGCTCATTCCGCGCAATTCCAGACTGTCCGGGGTCACGGTCACCGCGCCGCGTTGCAGGTAGGACAGCACCTCAAGCCCTGCCAGCACCCGCACCGGCCAGTCTGCGGGCAGGCCATCGACCACGCGGGCCGCTGTGTAGACGCTGCCTGAGCCGAACCGCGCCTTGGCGTAGCTGTCTGCAATGGTGCGCGTTGCTGCATCATTGATCCGTCCGCGCAACTGCACCTGTCCTTCGGGGCTGAGAGTCGCGGTGAACTCCGGCGGGCCGGCCGCAGCATCGGCTTCTGGTGCAGGCAGGACCGCATGCAGGGCAAAGACCTCGGGCAGGGCGGTTTCCAGCTCACCGACAACCTTGTCAAACAGAGGCTCGGGCGTGCCTTCTGCGGCAACCAGGGTGATATCCGCGTTGGCAATGGTCACCGACCCTTTGCCAATGGCGGCAAGGCTTTGAATGCTCAGCTCGGCAGCGTCAGCCCATTTCGGGGAGGGCACCCCCATGCCGATCACGCAGCTTGCCTCTCCCTCGAGCCCGGCCGCACGCGCAGCAGAGAGGATGCGGGCCTGGCTTTCTTCGCTTTCGGCCGAGCAGGCATCAAACCGTGCGCCGCCCTCCGAAATCAGGAACCGTAGCGTAAAGGGGGTTATGACAGGGCGCGGCGCGGCGATATCAAGGCTGATGCGAATCTGCGGCGGAGCCATGCGGGTCAACCGCTGTTCAAAGGTGCTGCGCTCTTCGGTGCTGTCGGCAATGGCTGTTATCGAGACCGCCCCCGCCTGGACCGATATCTTGGCCCGTGGCAGCAGCTCAAGTGCCTCCAGGGCAAACTCCATTGCGGGATCCCAATCTTCGGGCGCGGGGTAGTCTCCGGCTTCGAGGAGGTCCGTCACCTTCTTGCGGCTTTTGTGTGCGATCCCCTGCAACTGATCGGTGATCTCGTTGCGTGACGCGGAAAGCGGGATCAGCCCGCTGATGGAAATGCCGCTGTCGTTGCGTAGAATCTCGGCAGAAAAGCGCGGCGGTGCCAGCCTTTCAGCGGGGAGGACAGATATATCGTCGATCACCCGCGCCGCGTCCACGACCCCTCCGGCCAGTGAAATGGCGGCAAAACGTGTCGCCTCGTCCGGGGCGGTACCCTGTAGGATCACCCTCAGCCCGTTTGCCGTTACCTCGGCCCAGTGCATGCCGGACACATCCAGGCTCCGGCGTACCTCCCGCTCGCTGCCCCGTTCCACGGCGGTGACGGCGAAACTGGCGGCCACCAGGCTCAGCCCTGCCGCAGCAGCGAAGGACAGGGTCGGGATCAGGAGCGATGACAGACGCATTAGATTGGCATTCTCCGCATTGGATGGGCATTGTCTTACAGCGCCATAGGGGCCGGTTCAATCATACGAAACTGGCCGCGGCAAAGAAGATAAGCGGAATCAAGCCGGTATCACGGTTGAGGCGGAAAAGCTGCAGCAGCCGGGGGCTATTTTCGGCGTCAAAGACCCTCAGTTGCCATGTCATGTGCCAGCCCATCGCCCAAGGGCCGGCCAGTGCGACCAGAAGCGTCACCAGGCTCGCATCCTCTCGGGCGGCCAGCACCACGGCCAGCGCCATCAGGCTGACGGTGGCCACGATAAAACGGCGCAGCCAGCGCGGGCTGTTGTCGCCAAAGAGGCGGGCGGTGGATTTCACCCCGATCAGCGCATCATCCTCTGTGTCCTGATGGGCGTAGATGGTGTCGTAGAACAGCGTCCAGGCAATCCCGGCAAGATACAGGATCACCGGCGACCAGGAGAGCGATCCGGTATGCGCGACCCAGGCCAGCATGGCGCCCCAGTTAAAGGCGAGGCCCAGAAAGACCTGCGGCCACCAGGTGAAACGTTTGGCAAAAGGATATATCGCAACCGGCAAGAGCGCGAGAATGCCCATGGCGATGGCGGCGCGATTAAAGGTCAAAAGGATGCAGAAGGCCACCAGCGCCTGCAGGATCATCCAGATCACCGCGCCTTTTACCGTGACTTGGCCTGACGGGATCGGTCGCGACCGCGTACGCTCGACCGCGCCATCGAAGTTGCGGTCGGTGATGTCGTTCCAGGTGCAGCCCGCCCCCCGCATCAGCCAGGCGCCCATGCCGCAGGCGACAAAGATCCAGGCATCCTGCCAGACCGGTGTTTCATCCCAGAGGATCGCCAGCGCCAGCCCCCACCAGCATGGGATCAGCAACAGCCAGGTGCCGATGGGCCGGTCCGCCCGGCTGAGGCGCAGGTAGGGGCGGCTCCAGGCGGGTGCATGGGTGTCCACCCAATTCCCCTTGACCGCATCCGCGACCTGACCATCTGGTGTTGGCGATTGCCCTTGCATATGTAGGACCTCATGAGTGCGAAGATCAGACTGTATGTAGAGCACCCCTTGGGGGCAGGGCAAACCATTCCTGTGGACCGGGACCAGGCGCATTACCTTTTTGGGGTGATGCGGCAGGGTGCGGGCGCGCAGGTGGCGCTGTTCAACGGGCGCGATGGCGAATGGCTGGCCGAGGTGGCTGAGGCGGGCAAGCGCAGCGGCGTGCTGATCTGCCATGAGCAGACCCGCCCCTTGCAGATGCCGCCAGATCTGTGGCTGCTGTTTGCGCCGATCAAAAAGGCGCGCACGGATTTCATCGTGGAAAAGGCCGCCGAGATGGGCGCGGCCCGCATTCTGCCGGTGCAGACCGACTTCACCAACTCCGAGCGCATCCGCCAGGATCGCCTGCAGGCCCATGCCATCGAGGCAGCCGAGCAATGCGGCGGCACCTATGTGCCCGAGGTGGCGGAGCTGCAGAAACTTTCGCGCCTGTTGGATCGCTGGCCCGAAGAGCGCCAGCTGATGTTCTGTGACGAGGCCGAGGTGGGCAACGCGCTGCAACTGGCCGCCGAACACCACAAAGACGCGCCCTGGGCGATTCTGATCGGTCCCGAGGGCGGGTTTTCCGAAGGGGAACGCAAGCGCTTGCATGCCCTGCCGCAGGCTCATGTGGTCAGCCTGGGCCCCCGCATCCTGCGCGCCGATACTGCAGCGGTCGCAGCCATGACCCTGTGGCAGCAGGCGCTTGGGGATTGGTGATCGGAGCGCATTGAGATGGTCTGGCGCATAGCAACACAGGCGGATCTGCCGCCCATCGAAGCCCTGCTGCGCCGCCATGTGCAAAGCTCGATGTTCCTTTTGGGTAACCTGCGCGATCACGGGCTTGGCTCGGATGCGCCGCACGGGATGACCCTTTGGGTGCAGAAGGACCTGTCCGGTGTCTTAGGGGTGTCGAACACGGGTATGGTGCTGTTTCAGGCGCAACAGGCTACCGCTAAAGATTGGCGTGCGGCCTTTGAACTGCTCGCAGGGCGAGAGCTAACCGGATGCGTCGGAGACACCGAACAGCTGCGCGCCTTTTTGAGCGCAAGCGGTCTGTCAGCGCGCCCCACGCGTCTTGATGAGGACGAGCCGGGATTCGCGCTGGATCTCGTTGATCTGGCGATTTCCGAAGTGCCGCAGGCCCGGCTGATCCCATTGGCTGACGCACCACGGGATCTGGTTTTGGATTGGCGCGCTGCGTATCATGCTGAGATTCTGGGCACTGCACCGGAAAACTGCGCTACAGAAGCAAGGCGCGATGTGGATGGTTACATTGAAAGAGCCAGCCACCGGGTTCTCACGATTGCGGGACAGGCAGTTGCCATGTGCGGCTTCAATGCCCAGATGCCGGATGTGGTACAGGTTGGTGGGGTCTACACGCCGCCAGATCTGCGAGGTCGGGGATATGCCCGGCTTGCCGTGGCCCTGCATCTGGAGGAGGCGCGACAGGAGGGCGCTGATCTGGCGGTCCTGTTCGCCGCCAGCCCTGCTGCGGCCAGGGCCTATCAGGCTATTGGCTTCAAACCGGCCGGATCATTTTCTCTGGTGCTCTTTGCTCCGGAGGTGGAGGCAACATGACTCTTGTTGAGCGGAACATCAGTGCCATCATGCAGTCTTGGTGCATCTTGGACAGTCGGGGCGAGTTTCGACCTCAGGTCAGGAGATTTCTTCGCCATGTGTGATACGCTCTGGTCAGAATATGAAATGCTCTATGGGGTCTATGAGGCCTACAACGATCAATCACTCATCCTGAAGGGCTGGTCGGTTACCCTTTCCCTTGCTGCAATTGCCACGGCCTATTCCGAAAGAGTCGGCACGCAGGGGCGTATGGTCGTGTGGATGTCAGCCGCCGCGGCGGGGGTGTTCTGGCTGCTCGATGCCTTCTGGAAAAGCTATCAGTTAGTCTATTTGCAGATGCTGGAGGGGTTGGAGAAGAACTGGACCTGCACAGCAGGACTGGATGGCCCCATGATCATACAGCAGTGGGAGGCGCTCTACCGCAGCTGGCATTTCCTGACCGTTCTCCATTATCCCAGCGTCTTGCTGCCCCATATCTTTGTTGTGGGACTGGGGATCGGCCTGGCCCTGTTTTATCCCCCGCGCAGCGAATGAGGAGCGTGTCATGAGTTTCATCCGACCCGAGGCGCGGGCCACCTTATGGCGCTGGCGCGAATTGATCGTGGCGGCCCTGATGCTGCTGGTCGGTCTCAAATGGGCCTATTCATCCTACGGGTTCACGGCGGTGACCGGCTGGGCGCTGATCCTTGTGGGGCTGGTTTTGGCGGTGATCGGCGCGCAGCGACTGCGCTTTCGCCTCGGCGCCGGTGGTCCTGGTATCGTACAGGTGGATGAAGGGCAGATCGCCTATTTTGGCCCCTTGACGGGCGGCGCGGTGGCACGCTCGGAAATCGAGCGTCTGAGGCTCGATCACACCTCCAAGCCGCCTCATTGGGTGCTGGAACAACCTGGTCAGGCGCCGCTGGCGATCCCGGTAAATGCCGAAGGGCACGAGGCGCTGTTTGATGTTTTTGCCTCGCTTCCAGGCCTCAAAACCGAGCGGATGCTGACGGAATTGCGCAAAGCCGGCGCTCACCAGGTCGTGATCTGGGAGCGCCGCCCAAGTCGCCCTATCGACCAAAGGCTGCATTGACACCGGCGGCTTTTCCCCCCACTCCTGACCGCCGAAACGAGCGAAACAACAGGACGGAGTGTCCGGCATGTCCATTCCCCAGTCCGGCGGCGGACCGATTGAGCGCCACGAACAGATGGCCGAATACCTGGCCTCCGGTTGCAAACCCAGCGCCGACTGGCGTATCGGCACCGAGCACGAGAAGTTCGGCTACTGCAAGGATACGCTGAAACCGCTGCCCTATGAGGGGACGCGTTCGATCGTGGCTGTGCTGGAAGGGCTGCGCGACAGCTATGGTTGGTCGCCGGTGACAGAGGGCGGTAACCTCATCGGCCTCACCAAGGATGGCGCCAATGTGAGTCTTGAGCCGGGCGGCGCGCTGGAACTGTCGGGTGCCCCGCTGGAGACCATCCATGAGACCTGCGATGAGGTGAACACGCACCTGCGCGAGGTGAAAGAGATCGCCGACAAGATCGGTGTCGGTTTCATCGGCTTGGGCGCGGCTCCGATCTGGACCCACGACGAGATGCCGCTGATGCCCAAGGGGCGCTACCGGCTGATGAACGACTATATGGAAAAAGTCGGCACCATGGGGCGCGCCATGATGCGCCGCACAACCACGGTGCAGGTGAACCTCGATTTTTCCTCCGAAGCGGACATGGTGCAGAAACTGCGCGTGGCGCTGGCGCTGCAACCGGTGGCGACCGCTCTGTTCGCCAATTCGCCCTTCTTTGAAGGGAAACCGAACGGTCAGAAATCCTGGCGCAGCACCATCTGGCGCCATCTCGATGATGCGCGCACCGGCATGCTGCCTTTTGTCTTTGAGGACGGCATGGGCTTTGAGCGCTACGTGCAGTATGCGCTCGATGTGCCAATGTATTTCGTCTACCGCGACGGGCAATACATCAACGCGCTGGGCCAGTCCTTCCGGGATTTCCTGAAAGGCGAATTGCCCGCCCTGCCGGGTGAAATCCCGACGCTCAGCGATTGGGCCGATCATCTGACCACCGCCTTCCCCGAGGCGCGGATCAAGAAATACATGGAGATGCGCGGCGCCGATGGCGGCCCCTGGCGCAGGCTTTGTGCGCTGCCCGCCTTCTGGGTTGGCCTGATGTACGATCAAAGCAGCCTTGATGCGGCCTGGGATCTGGTCAAGGGCTGGGACGCCGAGACCCGCGAAGCCCTGCGCGTCGGCGCAGCGGAACAGGCGCTTCAGGCCGAGGTGGGTGCGATCAAGATGCACGATCTGGCGCGGCAGGTACTGGAGATCTCTGCAGCCGGCCTCAAGGCGCGCGCGCGGGCAGGTGCAGGCGGCTTGGTGCCGGACGAGACCCATTTCCTCAATGCGCTGAAGGAAAGCATCGACAGCGGCAAGGTCCCGGCGGATGAACTGTTGGAGCACTACAACGGCGACTGGAACGGCGATCTGACCCGCATCTACGCCGAATACAGCTACTGATCCAAACCGTTGAATCATTGAAAAGGGGGCGCCGCTGAGACGCCCCTTTTTCCTGCCTCTGTTGTGATTGCGGCGCCTTTCGGCGACGCGCATTTGGCTGGGAGCCGCCGATACCTAGGTCCCAGGGTCGAGCCAGGGCACCACGGGCTGGCGGGTCCTGGCATAGCCGGGCGCCTTTGCATCCAGACGTGCGGCGAGGTGCGGCAAGCGGCTGACCGGCACCTTGGGAAAGAGGTGATGTTCGCGGTGATAGAACATCAGATAGGCGAGACGGGCCAGAATGCCGCGCTGGCTGCGCCCGGCAAGTCCGCTGTGGGCCGTGCCTTGATGGGTGATCCAGACCGCGAAGAAGGCCGTCAGACACTGCGCCACTGCCATGGCCGCCAGATGCAGCAGCAGGAAATCAAGGCCGGTCAGTAGGCATACTGCGACGGCCACCGCCACACCCAGACCGTCGCGCAGCATCCGGCGCCTCCATTTGCGGCCTCCGCCCTGCCAGCAGTGACGGATCAGATCGAGCGGAAAGAGCGGACCATAAAGAAGAACCTCCGCGGCGCTCATGTGGCCGCAGTGCCCCTCCAGGTCGCCGGGACCCATGGCATGGCGGTGGTGCTGCATATGGCTCCAGGCGACAGAAGAGTTGCAGCCCATCATCACCGCGCTGAGGAGGTGCAAAAGCGCGATGTCAAACCGCCGGGGCAGGCCGAGATTGCCGTGGATCGCCTCGTGGTTCAGGCGCAGGGCGCAGAGAAAGAACATGAAGCTTGCGGCTGCGCCCAAAGGCCAGAGCGGCGAGGCATAGAGCGCCAAGGACAGCGCCAGCCAGGGCAGGGGCAGGGTGAGTTCTACCGCCTTTTGCCAGGTGCTCAGGTTCAACAGGTCTTGCCACTGCACCTGCGATGGAGCTGTTTCGCGGGGCTGCATGTCTGTCTCCTTTTCGATGGGCCTAGGCCGGGCGCGGCGCAGGGTCTTGCGGTGCGGGATCAGAGGGCTTGGCCGCAGTCACCGCCTCGCGGACCACGGCGCGCAGGGTGGCGACGGCGTGGGAAAAGCCAAGGCCAAGGCAGATCGCCGCAAATCCGAGCGCGGGCAACAGGCTCGCGGTGCCCATCGCGGGCAGCAGGCCCCGGCTTCCTGATGCCAGCAACGGCAGTGCGGCGCCGATCAGCCCAACCCCGCCAAGGGCGATCATGGCATAGCCGGTGGCGATGGTGACGCCCGCCGCCCGCGCGGCGCGGCCAGATTGCGGGCAGTCACCCATGATGCTGGAAATTTTCAGGATCATCAGGGTCATCGCGGCGACCATGACAAGGGCGAGGGCAAGGTAGGTTGCGATTTGAAACAGCATGTTGGGGATCCTTTCGGTCAGAGGGTTTGTTTGTAGAAATCGCGTACGAGAGCGGCGTAGAGGGTGCCGCTGATGCAGCCCCAAAGCGGAGCGAAGAAACAGCCGAACACGAGGTAGAGGCCGGAGCTGTCGACGTTGCCTTTGGTCAGCCCAGCGAAGAGAAAGATCGGCAGAAAAACAGCCAGATGGGTGACAAGAGCAAGCCAAGCCCAGTCGTAGGGCGTCACCCTATGCTGCGCCATGTAGATCAGCATCACCGGGATGCCGACGATCAGATAGACAGGCCCGCCCATGGCCGTGGCAACTGGAAAGACAAAGGTGGGAAATCCGATAAGACCAACCAGTCCCGGCCCCCCGATCATGGCGATGAAGAAGGCAACGGGGTCCACCAGATGACGGTCTGCCGCATGTCTTGGGTATAGGGTTTTCTGTTTTGCAGTTTTTTCTGTCATTTGTGAAATCTCCGGGCAAATTTTTTTGGGTGTGTCTAGTCGGATTTTCCGCCTGGCAGAAAGCGCACCAGTTTCGATCCCATCTTCAGCACCGCCAGATGCACCGCGCGGGGCAGGCGGGAGAAATCCATGTACCAGTCGTCGAACATCTGCATCACGCGCAGGGTCTCGCCCATGCGGGCCTTGATGACCTTGGGCGTGTTGTCCTCTTCGGCCTCGGCCATGACCTCTTCGAGGGCGCGCAAGGTAGGGGCAAATTCACGCTCGCGCCGGGCGGCGACCACGGCATCCACAAGATCGAACATGTCGCGGATCGAGGTGAAATGATCGCGCCGGTCGCCCAGCTGACGGGAGGATTTGACCAACCCCTGCGATTGCAACTCCTTGAGACCGTTGGAGACATTGGAGCGCGCAAGGTTCAGCGTCTCGCAGATCTCGTCGGCGGTCAGCGCATCGGGCGAGATATGCAAGAGCGCGTGGATCTGCGCGACAGAGCGGTTCACACCCCATTTGGAGCCCATCTCTCCCCAATGGAGGATAAAGTTCTGCATGGCCGGGGTGAGGTGCATTCGATCGCTCCTGAAATTTCTGTAATTTCAGAAAAAACAGGATTGCGAGTCGAGTCAACAAAAAACGGCGGCAGGAAATCCCGCCGCCGCATCTTGCGTCCGTGAGTGAGGTCGCTTTGTTGTGTGGCGCTTACTGGTTCTGCAGCGCTGCCGGATCCTTGTCGGCGATGTCGGTCCAGTTGGTGTCGGCCTTTTCGATGAAGCCGACGATATCACCTTCCCAGCGCTTCTGGATGTCTTCGGCGAGGTTCAAATAGAGCTTGTCGTCAACGATCTTCCACAGGGTCGGGTCGCCGTCGAACTTGAAGCCCATGGCCGCACCGAAGGCGCAGTATCCGCCGTATTCGGGCAGGTAGGCTTCGGGGTTCTTTTCAAAGGCGACCTTGTTTTCTTCGGAGGCGAAACGATAGAGCGCCTCATTGTGCACCGAGGTGATTTTCCAGTTGCCGGGGGTCGGCTCACCGACGGTGAAATAAGCAACCGGGTCATAGCCCTGCAGCGCCAGGCCGGTGGAGGAAGCGTTCAGTTCAACGCCTGCCGCCATGGCCGAAGTCGCCAGGGCGACCGACAGTGCGACACCGCTCAAAACAGTCTTGAATTTATTCATGGTTCCATCCTTTCAAAGGGGGCCGGGGATGTAATGCTCCCGCGTTTTGGCCCTTGGGTCGTTTTTCCGTGTGCAACCCGTTGCGGCTGTCACAGCACCCATGTGGAGGCAGAGGCGATCACGTTCAAAACAACTCATTTTGACTGCGCCGTGTGGCGGTTGAGACTGTTCAGGAATGCACATCACAAACCCGCGGGAAAGCCGTGAGGAGGGCCGAAAGGCGGGGTTGCACTGGGGGTGGCCTTGCTTTGAGGCAACCGGTCTCATCCAACCGGGGAGACGATTTTACGGTTGGGGCGAGGGATCCTTAACCTTGATCAGGTAACCTGTGCGCCAGATGCAAGATTATGGGGCGCCATGTTCAGAGTTCGTTCAAATGCCGAAAAGTGGAGATATGTCATCTTCATCAGTGGCATGGTCGTTTTCCTGTCCGTCGTGTTGACCTGGATTTTGCTTGGGGATCATCTGACGGCTGAGATGCTGCGCGTGTCCATTCTCGGGCCGCTTTTGATTGCGCCGCCGGTGACCATGCTGGCCGCCCGCCGCATGCTCGAGATTCACCGTCTCAATCAGCAACTCGAGTATCTCTTGGCGCATGACCAGATGACCAACTTGCTCAGCCGGGCCCATTTCATGCGCCGGATGGATGAAATGTGCGAAACCTTTCGCGGCACCGTTCTGATGCTGGATATCGATCTCTTCAAGCAGGTGAACGACACCTATGGCCACCTTGTGGGCGATGAGGTGATCCGCCATGTGGCCAAGGTCATCGAAGAGCATGTCAAACAGGACGGTCTGGCCGCGCGATACGGGGGAGAGGAGTTCGTGGTTTGCCTGCCCCAGCACGATCTGGACGAGGCCATGCGCCGGGCTGAGGAGATCCGCAAGGCGGTTGAGAACCAGACCGTGACAATCCCCTCAGGCAAAGACCTCAAATGCACGATTTCCATTGGCCTCGGGCTTGCAGACGGAGCGCAGCCTCTGACCGAGGTTATTCGCCGTGCAGATGATGCCCTGTACCTGGCCAAGAATGAGGGACGCAACCGGGTGGGCCTCCCGCAACACCCATAGGCCTAGGTTCAGAACCCATCAAAATCTGCACCACCGGTTTGATGGAGTTCCTGCGTCCTGTGCCTGGGAGTACGGTTACTTCTGTCCGATTTTCGGCTCGGTTCCTGCGCGCAGGCGAGAGATGTTCTCAGCGTGCCTCCAAAAGACCACCAAGGTCAGCGCCATGGTCAAGGCAACGATCTGAGGCTGACCAAGCAGCAGAGCCCAGATGGGGGCGGCCAGCGCCGAGAGCAGCGCCGAGGCCGACGACGTGCGCGTGATCGCGGCACCTGCGAGCCAGGTCAGGCAGGCCGCAGCCCCCACCGGCCAGGCCAGGGCCAGCATCAGACCCAGGAAAGTTGCCACTCCCTTGCCGCCCTTGAACCTCAGCCAGACAGGGAAACAGTGACCCAGGAAGGCCGCTAGGCCCGCCAACTGCGCGGCATCTTCTCCGGCCATCAGGCGGGCCAGCACCACGGCTGCGGCGCCCTTGCCGCCATCCAGCAGGAGCGTCAGAAGCGCCGCCAGTTTCGACCCGGTGCGCAGCACATTGGTGGTGCCGATATTGCCCGATCCGATTTCCCGCAGGTTGCCAAGGCCCATCAGCCGGGTCAGCACCAGCCCAAAAGGGATAGACCCCAGACCGTAGCCCACAATGGCCCACAGCAGCAGCTGCACGATGGAAGTCTCGAATTCAGGCATCAGTCTCTCCGGAATACAGGCGCGCCCGCCACATAGGTTGCCAGCACTCTGCCCTGCATCCGCTGACCGTCAAAGGGGGTATTCTGCGATTTTGATTTCAGCGTGAAACGGTCCAGCACAAAAGGCACATCCGCATCAAACAGGATCAGATCCGCCGGGGCGCCCGCCGCCAGTCGTCCGCAGGGCAGGCCAAGCCGCTTGGCCGGGTTGAGAGCCATGGCTCGGAACAGCGTCGGCAAATCCAGCAGCTCGGCATGATAGAGGCGCAGCGCAGCGGGCAGCAGGGTCTCCAGCGCCACGGCGCCTGCAGCGGCTTCTTCAAAGGGCAGGCGCTTGCTTTCCTCATCCTGCGGAGTGTGCATCGAAGAAATCGTATCGATCAGCCCCGTGCGCACCGCCTCGATCACCGACAGCCGGTCCTCTTCTGAACGCAGCGGCGGTTTAACCTTGAAGAAGGTCCGATAGTCGGCCACGTCCAATTCGTTGAGGGTCAGGTGGTGGATCGATGTGCCCGCCGTGATATCGAGCCCATTGGCCTTGGCGCGCTCCAGCGCGGGCAGGGCGCGGGCGGTGGTGATCTGATCGGCGTGATAGCGCGCGCCGGTCATCTCCAAGAGCGCGATGTCCCGGTCCAGCCCCATGCGTTCCGCCATCGGGGAAACGGCGGGCAGGCCGCGCAGGGTGGCGAACTTGCTGCTGCTGGCGGCGGCCCCACCGCTGAGCACCGGCTCCTGTGGGTGGGCGATCACCAGCGCGCCGCAGCTGCGCGCATAGGTCAGAGCGCGGGAGAATACCTTGGTGTTGGCCACCACGTGGTCGCAGTCGGAAAAGGCAACAGCGCCTGCATCCATCAAAAAGCCGATCTCGGTCATCTCGCGACCCTCGCGCCCCTTGGTCAGGGCGGCCATCGGCAAGACGTTCACCGGCGCGTCGGCCTGGGCGCGGCGGGTGACGAACTCCAGCGTTTCGGGGCTGTCGATGGCGGGATTGGTGTCAGGTCGCGTCACCATGGTGGTAACGCCGCCCGCCGCCGCAGCCAGGCCTGCGGTCTTGTAGCTTTCCTTGTGCCGCTCGCCCGGCTCGCAGACCTTGACGCCGATATCGACGATGCCGGGGGCAAGGCATTTGCCACCGCAATCCACCACGTCTGCCTTTGCGGGGTCAATGTTTCGCGCGCGAAACAGGTGCGCAGGGTCCGTGCGCTCGGGCAGGATTTCGGCAATTCGACCGTCCGCCACAAGAACACCCCCCGGCGCATCCGTTCCGGCCTCGGGGTCGATCAGGCGGGCGTTGAGGAAAAGAGTGGTCATGCGCGGGCTCTTTCGATGGCTGAGAGGGTTGCGGCCGGGTCGGCCTGGTATTTGATGAGGTGCTTGTCGCCGCCTTTGGTGATGACCTGTACATAGCCGCCCAAGGAACGGAGTGTTTCGATCTCAGACAGCGGTACGCGGCGTTCGGCGGGGCCGGTCAGTACGCCGCCGGAAATCGTCCAGACCACGGCCAGTTCCTCGCTGGCCAGATACCAGCCACGCAAGGAGATGGCGGCTAGCCCGCCAATGGCGCCGGTCCAGATGTGCGGGTTGCCTGCCGCCCAGAGGATCCCCATGCCCGCCGCCATGGCAAAGGCCGCCATCCAGGCGTGGGCGCGGATATAGGCGCTGCGGTCGGGGATGAAGGTGATCTCGCTCATGTCAGGTCACCAAAAGGTAGAGGACGAGGAAGATCAGCCCCATCACCACGGCAAAGAGCGTTGCTCCGATGCGGCGCGCTTCGGCGCGGGCTTTGCGCGGCGGCAGTTTGGGCGCTGAATAGGGCTGCGCGCTGTCTGTCTTGATGGGCGGCGCGGTCCATTCGGTGCCAGGGGTGCCGTAGGTGGCAACCAGCCGGATCTGCTCCGCCGGAGTCAGCCGCATCTCGCGCCCGCCAAAGGCGCGCGAGCGGATCACCATCACATGGCCTTCGAGCGCGGCAAGGCGCGCGCGGTCCGCCGCGATCTGTGCCTCGGGCACGCCCATCCCTTCGGTCAGATATCCGGCAAGGCCGATCTCCTCCAGATCGCTGACTGCGAAGATGTCGACCTGCTCCATGTCCAGCGTGTCGATGCCCAGCACCTGTGCAAGGGCTTTTGGGTCCTTCAGGAAGGCGGCCTGTTCGGGACGCATATCGAGCTGGAACAGGCGGATCGCACCGTGTTCGCCTGTCGGGATATGGATGACGCCCTCCATTTGGGTTAGCCTGCCTGTTCCATGCGCTCAGCCCGCAGGTTGCGGGCCAGCAGGTCCATCGCGGCCATGCGCACGGCAACGCCCATCTCGACCTGCTCCTGAATGACCGAACGGTTGATGTCGTCGGCGATGGTGCCGTCGATCTCAACCCCGCGGTTCATCGGGCCGGGGTGCATGACGATGGCGTCGGGTTTGGCCAGTGCCAGTTTCTCCGCGTCCAGCCCATAGCGGTGGTAGTACTCGCGCTCGGAGGGGATAAAACCGCCGTCCATACGTTCTTTTTGAAGGCGCAGCATCATGACGACATCGACGCCTTTCAGCCCCTCGCGCATGTCGTCATAGATCTCGGCCCCGAACTCGGCGAAATGGCCGGGCACCAGCGTGGGCGGGCCGATGAGGCGGATGCGGTTTTCCATCTTGCCCAAGAGGATCAGGTTCGAGCGCGCCACGCGGGAATGGGCAATGTCGCCGCAGATGGCGATGTTCAGCCGATGGAGCCGCCCCTTGGCGCGGCGGATCGTCAGCGCATCCAAGAGCGCCTGCGTCGGGTGCTCGTGCCGCCCGTCGCCCGCGTTCAGCACCGCGCAGTTCACCTTTTGCGCCAGAAGGTCCACGGCACCGGAATGGGGATGTCGTACCACCAGCAAATCGGGATGCATTGCGTTCAGCGTCATCGCCGTGTCGATCAGCGTTTCGCCCTTTTTGATGCTGGAGGCCTGCATCGCCATGTTCATCACATCCGCGCCAAGGCGCTTGCCGGCCAGCTCGAAACTGGCTTGCGTGCGGGTGGAATTCTCAAAGAACATGTTGATCTGTGTGAGCCCCGCCAGCACGTCCGAGTGTTTTTCGGGGCGGCGGTTCAGGTCCACATAGGTATCGGCCAGATCCAGGATCTCGGTGATCTCATGGGGCTTCAGATGCTCGATTCCCAAAAGGTGACGGGCTGCAAAACTGGGGCCGGGGGCTGCTGGGGAAACATGAGACATGAGGCGGGCTCCGCGCTGTTTGCGCGCCCTTATAGGCGGGGCAGCAGGGCCGGGCAAGGCGCTCCTATGTTGCTGTGGCGGGCTGGGGCTGATACCTCTTGTCCCGGCGTGCAAGTCTGTGGTTCCGCTTGGCGCGCGGGCAGAGTAGCTTTGCGCCATGGAATCGGCATTGGATTATCACAGCGCCCGGGCTCTTTTGGCCTGGCAGATCGAACTGGGCGCAACCGAAGCCCTGTGCGAGACGCCCGTCAACCGCTACGAGCTGGAGCAGCAGGCGCCCAAACCGGCCAGCGGCGCCAAGCCGGATGCGGTGAAGCCTGGCCAAATCCAGCGCCCGCCCGAGGTCGATCCGGTCGAGGTCGCCCAAAAGGCCGCCCGCGCGGCCACTGCCTTGCCAGCCCTGCGCGAGGCGATGGACGCGTTTGATCACTGCGAGTTGAAGCGCGGCGCGCGCAATCTTGTGTTCTCGGACGGTCAGGCAGGCGCCCGCGTGATGATCATCGGCGAAGCACCGGGCCGCGATGAAGACCGCGAGGGGCGTCCCTTCGTGGGCCGCGCCGGGCAGCTTCTGGACAAGATGCTTGGCGCCATTGATCTGGCCCGTGACAAGAACGTCTATATCACCAATGTGCTGCCCTGGCGGCCACCGCAGAACCGCGACCCGCTGCCCGCCGAAATCGCGATGATGGTGCCTTTCCTGAAACGCCACGTTGAACTTGCCGAGCCGGAGGTGCTGGTCCTGATGGGCAATATCAGCTGTCAGGCGGTCCTCGGCAAACGCGGCATCACCCGGCTGCGCGGGCAGTGGGATCAGGTCTGGGGCAAGTCGGTCATTCCGATGTTCCACCCTGCTTACCTCTTGCGCCAGCCCGCCCAGAAACGCGCCGCCTGGGCCGATCTGCTAGAGCTGAAGGCGCGGCTGGGGTCGAGCGCATGAAAAAGGCTTTGTTGATCTGGCTTACTGCGATGCTCCGGCCCATAACGGGTGCAGCCTTTGACATCGACTATGCGCGTGTGTTTTCAGAACATGCCAAGGGTGTTCAACAAATCGATGAAGCCACTCGTGTTCTGGAACTATCGGGGCCGGTGGTTCTAACGGAAAAACGTCAGGAGGATGGCGGTCTCCGCTACTACGGAGTCGACAATAGCGGTCACGGGGCAGTCGGCTGCCTTCTTGGGATCGCCTTCGAATTGTCCGTATCACTAAACATTTGCCCAGATCTTTTGGAACCTATTCAGATGGACAAGTTCCGGGCCAATACCCTCGCTATTGCCCATAGTGCAGGTCAAAACGCGGTACCGCCCGTTGCCGAGGGAGAAATCGCGTCGAGGTTCGATGCGCTTGTGGCGCAAAAGGCAGGTGAAATCCCGACAATCGAAGAGGGCATCTGCAGCAGAAACAACTGGGATCCAGCTATCTTGCACTTGATAAACCATATCGCTGGGTTCGAACCAGAGGAACTGGATCAGATGTTGAATCAACCACCTAGGTTGCCAGTGGTACTCCCGTGCCTGTGACTGGTGTACGAGAAAGAGGCCACCCATGAAGATCCTTGCCTTTTCCGACATGCACCTTGCCCGCGCCCGCGCCACCGATCTGGTTGTGGCCAGCGCCGAGGCTGATCTGGTGGTGGGGGCCGGGGATTTCTGCAATGCACGGCAGGGGCTGGCGGAGGCGATGGAGCTTCTGTCGGGCATCACCGCGCCGATGGTCATGGTGGCTGGCAATGCCGAAAGCGCCGATGAGTTGCGCGCGGCAGCCCCCGCAAACGCCCATGTGCTGCATGGGGATGGCGTAACAATAGATGGCGTCACCTTCTGGGGGCTGGGCGGCGGCGTGCCGGAAACGCCTTTTGGTGCCTGGTCTTGGGACCTGTCCGAGGCGGCAGCAGAGGCGCTGCTGGCGCAGGCTGTCGAGGTGGACGTCCTGGTGACACATTCACCGCCAAAAGGGCTTGGCGATCTCACCTCTACCGGCCTATCGGTCGGCTCCACTGCAATCCGCGCCGCGATTGAGCGGCTGCAGCCGAGGTTCGCCCTCTTTGGTCATGTGCACGAGGCTTGGGGCGCGCGAGGCCAGATCGGGCAGACCGCTTGTGCCAACCTTGGGCCAACGGCCAATTTTTTCGAGGTGAGCAATGATTGATCCCTTGACCCTTGTTGCCTTTGTGCCGGCGGCGCTGGCGCTGAACCTGACGCCGGGGGCGGACATGATGTTCTGCCTCGGGCAGGGGCTGCGCTCGGGGCGCGGCGCGGCGGTGGCGGCCAGTGCCGGGATCACGGCGGGCTGTTTCGTACATGTAGCGCTGGCGGGCCTTGGCCTGGGCGCGGCGGTGGCGGCGGTGCCGGGTCTGTTTGATGTTATCCGCTGGCTCGGGGTGGCTTATCTTCTGTACCTTGCCTGGACCAGCTTTCGCAGCGGCCCGGTCACGGGGGATGCTCCGGCAGTGCCCGCCGCGCGTGCCTTTCGCGCAGGCTTTGTGGTCAACCTCACCAACCCCAAGGTGATCCTGTTCGTGCTGGCCTTTATCCCGCAGTTCGTGGTGCCAGAGGCCGGTCCGGTGCTGCTGCAATTCCTGATCTTCGGCGCGATCCTGTCCATGGGTGGTTTTGTGATCAATGGCCTCGTCGGTATCTTTGCGGGTCAGGCGGGGCGGCGGCTGATCACCAATCCCGTGGCGGGGCGCTGGCTGGGGCGTATCTCTGGCGGTATCTTTGCGGTTCTCGCGCTGCGGCTCGCCATTCTGGAAAAAGCATGAGGTTGATAAGGCATGTCCCGTATCGATGAAAGCAAGGAGTTCATCCCCGTCCGCATCGCTATCCTGACCGTCTCTGACAGCCGTTCCTTGGAAGAAGATCGTTCAGGCCAGGTGCTGGTGGATCGTTTGACCGAGGCGGGTCATGTGCTGGCCGATCGCAAGATCTTGCCCGATGAGCGTGACCAAATCGCCGATCAGCTGCGCGCCTGGGTGGCCGACCCTGAGGTGGATGTGGTGATCTCGACCGGCGGCACGGGCCTTACGGGCCGCGATGTCACGGTGGAAGCGCACCGGGATGTCTATGAAAAGGAAATCGATGCCTTTGGCACCGTCTTCACCATCGTTTCGATGCAGAAGATCGGCACCTCGGCGGTGCAGTCGCGCGCCACGGGCGGTGTTGCGGGCGGCACCTACCTGTTCGCGCTGCCCGGCAGCCCCGGCGCCTGCAAGGACGGCTGGGACGAAATCCTGGGTAAACAGCTGGATTTCCGTCACCGCCCCTGTAATTTCGTCGAAATAATGCCCCGTTTGGATGAACATTTGCGACGGAAGTGATCCGCGCGGGCGTGTAACCTCGTAAAGGGTATGTTCAGTTGCTATCTTTTCAGGTGGGCGATGGCGCCTGCCTGAGTGTTTATTCGGGAATTGTCGGCAGCATTTGCCACCGGAAGGAAATGATATGCGGTTTCTGCGCCATAGTTTGACAGGCCTGTTTCTGGCAGCGCTGACGCTGGGGCTGTTGGCCTATGCGGGATCGCTGGTGATGGGGGCGATCGAGGCGCGGATGAGCGCCGAGCCGCGCACGCCGCCTGCCCGCGAACGCATTTTCGCGGTGCGTGTGGTGACGGCGGATGAACAGACCATCGCGCCCGAACTGATCGCCTTTGGCCGTATCGAGAGCCGCCGCACCCTGGAATTGCGCACCGCGCTGGGCGGGCGGGTGACACATCTGTCCGAAAACTTCGAAGAGGGCGGACGGGTCGAGGCAGGCGCGCTGCTGGTTCAGATCGACCCAGCCGACGCTCAGGCGGCGCTGGATCGGGCAGAAGCGGACATGTTGGACGCCGAAGCCGAAGAGCGGGACGCAGGGCGCGCGCTGCTGCTGGCCGGGGATGAGCTGGATGCGGCGCAGGATCAGGCCCAATTGCGGCAAAAGGCCTATCAGCGACAGTTGGACCTAGAGGAACGTGGTGTCGGCACTGCAGCCACGGTTGAAACCGCAGCCCTTGCAGCGGCGCAGGCACGGCAGGCTGTGATTTCGCGCAGACAGGCGGTGTCGCAGGCCGAGGCGCGCGTCGATCAGGCCAAGACCCGCACAGCCCGGGCCGAGATTGCACTGGAAACTGCGCGCCGCGATCTGGCCGATACCACCATCACAGCGGCCTTTAGCGGCACGTTGCAATCGGTCAGCCTTGTTGAGGGGCGGCTTGTCTCAGCCAATGAAAAACTGGCCGAACTGGTGGACCCGGACCGGCTGGAGGTCGCCTTTCGCGTTTCCACCTCGCAATATGCGCGTCTCTTGGATGAGGCAGGACGCCTGATCGCGGCGCCGGTCCGCGTGATGCTGGATGCCTCGGGCGCGGCGCTGTCGGCCACGGGCACCCTGTCGCGCGTGAGCGGTGCGGCTGGCGATGGGCAAACGGGGCGTCTGGTCTATGCCCGTCTCGATGCGGCGCCTGGCTTCAAGCCTGGTGATTTTGTGACCGTCTCGGTCACTGAACCGCCTGTGGAGCGTGTCATGCGTGTTGCGGCTTCGGCGCTGGGCAGTGATGGCACGGTCTTGGTGCTGGGGGACGAGGACCGCCTTGAGGCACTGCCAGTGGAGCTGGTGCGCAGGCAGGGGGACGATGTGCTGATCCGCGGTGCGGGCCTTGCCGGGCGCGAAGTCGTGACCGGGCGTACGCCTCTTTTGGGTGCGGGGATCCGGGTGCGGCCCCTGCGGCTGGATGCCAATGCGCAGGTCGTTGCTCCTGAGCCCGAGCTGATCGAACTCACCGAGGATCGCCGTGCCAAACTGGTCGCCTTTGTGGAAGGCAACAGCCGGATGCCGGAAGAAGCGCGGAAGCGGGTACTGGCACAGCTTTCGGAACCTTCCGTTCCTGCGCAACTGGTCAGCCGTATCGAAACCCGGATGGGGGGCTGATCCATGCGTGATCTGTCCCGGCCCGCGGGCGGTCTGCTGAGCTATTTCACCCGTCACCGCACGGCTGCGAACCTGCTGCTGGTTATCCTCTTGGTGCTGGGCGCAGCCGCGATCCCAAATATGCGGGCGCAGTTCTTCCCGGATGTGATCGTGGAAAATGTCACTGTGCGGGTGCAATGGGACGGCGCTGGACCCGAGGATGTAGACAGCGCCATCGTGCAGGCGCTGGAGCCGGCTTTGCTGGCCGTGGATGGGGTCGAGGAAAGCAGCGCCACCTCCCGCGAGGGGCTGGCGACCATCACGCTGGAATTCGAACCCGGCTGGGACATGGCGCGGGCCGCAGATGACGTTCAGACCGCAGTCGGTCTGGTCACTACCCTGCCGGAAGAGGCCGAAGAACCAACTGTGAAACGTGGCGCCTGGCGAGACCGGGTGACCGATGTGGTGATCACCGGTGACATCGGCCCAGAGCAGCTTGGCCTTTTTGCCGATGAGTTGGTCGTTCGCTTGTTCGAGGTTGGCGTGACCCGAACCACGATCCGAGGGGTTGCCGCGCCGGAAACGATAATCGAGGTTCCGTCGGCGTCGCTCATCACCCATGACATCAGCATGTCTGAGATCGCGGCGGCGATTGCCGAAGAGGTCACCGCCGATCCAGCCGGTGATGTGAGCGGCGCCAATGCACGCGTGCGCACCGGACGGGAAAAGCGCAGCCCCGACGAGATTGCAGGGATTGTCTTGCGCACCAATGCGGATGGGTCGGTGCTGACCATCGGCGATGTCGCTTCAATCCGGGTCGAAGGCGTGGACCGCGCGCGGTCCTATTTCGTGGGGGAGCACCCGGCGATGTCGATCCGGGTCGACCGTTCTGACAAGGGCGATGCCATCGGCGTCCAGCATACCGTTGAGCAAGTCGTGGTCGAACTGCAGCAAAGCTTGCCGCAGGGGGTGAGCGCTGATCTGATCCGCACCCGGGCCGAGGCGATCTCGGACCGCCTCGACATCCTGGTCGACAACGGGCTGATGGGGCTCGGCCTTGTGCTGGTGCTCTTGTTCCTTTTCCTCAACGTGCGCATTGCCTTTTGGGTGGCGGCGGGCATTCCGGCGGCGATGTTTGCCGCTGTGGCGCTGATGTATGCGGCGGGGTTGACCATCAACATGATCTCGCTTTTCGGGCTGATCATCACCCTTGGGATCGTTGTAGATGACGCCATCGTGGTCGGGGAGCACGCTGATTTCCGGGTGCGCCGACTGGGGGAAACGCCGATGCAGGCGGCCGAGAATGCTGCGCGGCGCATGGCGATGCCGGTCTTTGCCGCGACGCTGACCACGATCATCGCCTTTTTCGGTCTGACCTCTATTGGCGGACGGTTCGGAGATCTGATCCGCGACATTCCTTTCACCGTGATCATGGTGCTGGCGGCCTCGCTGGTGGAGTGCTTCCTGATCCTGCCTAACCACATGGCCCATGCCCTGGTGCACGCCCAGAAACGCCATTGGTACGACTGGCCGAACCGGGCCGTGAACGCGGGTTTTCGCTGGGTGCGTGATACGCTGTTCCGCCCTTTGATGGCGCTGGTGGTGCAGGCGCGCTACGTGGTCATCGCCGGGGCCGTTGTCATTCTTGCGAGCCAAATTGCCCTGTTCATCGGCGGTGATGTGAAATGGCGGTTCTTCAACGCGCCGGAACGCGGATCGGTCACCGGCAACTTTGCCATGGCCGAGGGCGCAAGTCGGGCCGACACGCTGGAGATGATGCGCGAAATGCAGCGCGCGACAGAGGCGCTTGGCGTAGAATATGGCGAACGGTACGGACGCAATCCGCTCGATTTCGTCATGGCCGAGGTTGGCGGCAATGCCGGGCGCGGCCTGTCAGGTGTCGAGGCCAAGGACACCGATCTTCTGGGCGGCATTTCGATTGAGCTGATCGACGCGGACCTGCGGCCTGAATACTCCAGCTTTGCCTTTGTGGCGGAGCTGCAGCAGCGGGTGGAGCGCCATCCACTGGTCGAGACGATTTCCTTCCGCAGTTGGCGCTCCGGGCCGGGGGGCGATGCCTTGGATGTGCAGTTTTACGGCGCCGATGTGCAGACACTGAAAGCGGCCTCCGAAGATTTGAAGGCGGCTGTCCTGCGCTTCCCCGAGGTCTCGGCGGTAGAGGACAACCTGGCCTATGACAAGGAAGAGGTCATTCTTGAGCTGACGCCGCAGGGGCAGGCGCTCAATTTCACGATCGACAGCCTTGGACGTGCCCTGCGCGCGCGTCTGAACGGCATTGAGGCGGCCACTTACCCGGATGGGCCGCGCAGCGCTACCGTGCGCGTCGAATTGCCCGAGGGAGAGCTGACGGCAGACTTCCTGGAACGCACCCTGATGCGGGCGCCAAACGGCAGCTATGTGCCGCTGGCCGATATCGTCTCGGTCAGTCAGCGCAGCGGGTTTTCCACCGTGCGGCGTGAAAACGGCATCCGGGTCATCAGCGTCTCCGGGGATATTTCGGAGGATGATCCGGCTCGGGCCGAGGCGGTGATCAAGAGCCTGGAAGAGGAGATCCTGCCCACCATCGCCAGCGAGCGGCAGGTGGAATGGCGCCTGTCCGGTCTCAGCGAGCAGGAAGATACCTTCCTCGCCGATGCGGGCACCGGCCTCGTTCTGTGTCTGGCCGGGATCTACCTTGTGCTGGCCTGGATTTTTGCCAGCTGGACCCGGCCCGTCGTGGTGATGGCGATCATTCCCTTTGGCCTCGTTGGGACAATCTGGGGTCACTACATCTGGGACGTCCCGCTCAGCATGTTCACGGTGGTTGGGTTGCTGGGCATGACGGGGATCATCATCAACGATTCCATCGTGCTGGTGACCACCATCGACGAATATGCCAAAGAGCGTGGGCTGGTTCCTTCGATCATCGATGGTGCCGCGGATCGCTTGCGGCCGGTGATGCTGACCACGCTGACCACCGTTCTGGGCCTTGCGCCCCTCATGTACGAAAGTTCGCAGCAGGCGCAGTTTCTGAAGCCGACCGTGATCACGCTTGTCTATGGGCTCGGGTTTGGCATGTTCCTCGTGCTATTGGTTGTGCCTGCCTTGGTTGCGGTTCAGCGGGATGCATCGCGTCCTCTTACCTCGTTGCGCCGGGCTTTGCGCTCACGCGGACGGGCGCATACGCGGGCGCTGCGCTGGTTGATCGGTGCCTCGGGTCTCTTGCAACTGGGTTGGCTGATCCTGTCCATGGGGTGGGCCATTGCGACGGGCGCACTGCACCCCGTCTTGCGTGAGGGGTTGCAAAGTGTAGCGCCCGCGCTTGCCGCAATCGAACCGGTGAAGGCAGGCCTGGCCTTGTTCCTGCTGGGGGCGGCGGTATTGGTGCTATTGACCTATTTGATCGGGGCGTTGTTTCATGCGCTGAGCGAGCGCCAACGCTCCCGCGCCAACAAGGCGACCTCCCTGACCTGATCGATCAGCTGCAACCCGGTCTCTGACAGGCTGTCCACAGGTACCCAGTCGGCTTGCAAGGCATCGTCATCCGGTCTTGGTGTTCCGTCGATGTAATCGCACAGGACTGCAGTCAACAGGAAGTGATGCGACAGGCCAGTCCCGTCGGAGTTGGGCAGCAGCACATCCACATTGGTGAGATACTCGATCGGGCGTGCATTGACGCCGGTTTCTTCATGCAACTCGCGGGCGGCAGCCTCGAGTGCGGTTTCACCCCATTCCACATGGCCGCCGGGAAACCCCCACCAGCCTGCATTTGGGGCATTGCGCCGCTGAACGAGGACCACGTTATCGTGACCTTGGATCCGATGGCAGACCACTGCCAGGGCACCGAGGGCAGGGCGGTTCATCCCGCGTCGCAGCCCTGAATGTCCACCGCATGGCTGCGCCCCAGAACAGTGATGCGCAGGTGGGAGCGATCGATGGCGGCCGGAGTCCCATTGGTTGCGGGCAGGAATTCTGTGCTGGCGAGCAGCGTGCCGCCTCGCCGCTCTGTTCGTGTTTCCCCGGCGATCATATGGGGCGTGCCCGGCTCGATCACTGCGACCTCATCGCCGCCGGCGCTGGGCATCGTGATGCGGGCTTGGACCTCTATCCCAAACTGCCCGGGCCGCAGGCTGCAGGTGGCCGATGTGACGCCCGCTTCCGATGCCGAATAGGGGCGTGAAGCCAGGGCGGCGACGATGACCGGATTGCGGTCTGCATCGGTGTCCACTCGGTGGTCAAAGCGCAGTTCGGAAGGGACGCAAACATCCTTGCAGATGCCAAGCTCCATCCGCCCTTTGAGCCGGACCGGCACATCGGGGCGTTGAGGTTCGATCTCGATCGGCAGAACAAGTTGGTCGTGGTAGCCAATGGTGCGAAAGCCGGAGGTCGAGAACACTTCAGGCGTAGGCCAGGTTATCGATACTGCACCGACGTTGCGTGACCCACGCCAGGAAAAACTGGGGGGAATGCCGGCATCCCCCGGCGCGCGCCAATAAGTTTTCCACCCGTCCGAAAGCGTCAGACGCAGTGCGCCCAGATAGGTGCCTCGACTGGTCAGCCCGCCATCGAGCACTTCGATCTGCACAAGATCCGACGGACCAAGCCCATCCGCCGCATGAGTCGGTGAAGACAGGGCGATGGATGCCGCCGCCACAATTGCTCCCAGAGCCAATGTGAGACGGGTCTCAGGCCTTTCGGCGGTCGCCCGGCGATGCGGCACCTTGGCGCTGATGGGATGTTTGGCTGTCGGGTCGGCTTGCATATGCGTCATAAGACCATAGATGCGCATCAGAAGTGTAAAAGCCAAGTCACGTTCAGGTCAGAAACCAAACAATCTGCTCGCGTTGGTGTCGCAGGTTGAGGTGTTGCCCCTCTTGCTCTTGCACCGGATGCGCTGGGGCGGCATGCTGTGATCATACAGTTGGGGCTGATCGGAACGCTGCGCTGAGCAGACGAACCATAGGCAGAACCACGGGCAAAAGAAAAGTGATATGGATCTGACAGGTAAACTCTTGATCGCAATGCCGGGCATTGGGGATCCGCGGTTCGAACATTCCGTGGTGTTTCTCTGCTCGCACAGCGATGAAGGGGCGATGGGGCTGATCGTGAACAAGACGGCCCCCGGGGTGCAGCTCGGGAGCTTGCTGGATCAGCTTGACATCGAAGCGGGCAGCGATGCGGCGGCCTTGCCCGTTCGGTTTGGCGGGCCGGTTGAGACGCAGCGCGGCTTTGTTTTGCATTCTGATGACTATTCCTCACGGGTCAATTCGCTTGCGGTTCCCGGTGGCTTTGCAATGACGGCAACGCTCGACATCCTGGAGGATATCGCCGAGGGCAGCGGGCCAGAGAAAACCGCCATCATGCTTGGCTATGCCGGCTGGGGTCCAGGACAGCTGGAAAGCGAAATTGTGGCCAACGGCTGGCTGACGACAGAGGCCAGTTCAGATCTTGTCTTTGAAATGGCGGACCTCGACAAGTGGGAGGCTGCGCTCAGGTCACTTGGCGTTGATCCGGTGTCGCTCTCGGCAAGCGCCGGTACTGCCTGAAACGCCCGGACGAAGGAGCCTATTGCCGTGCGTGCAGGGGGCTCCCGCGCCTTTTGACTGCATCAAAGATGCCTTCAAAAGCCTTGGGCGTCGCGCCGCGCATTCGCGCGACGCGGTTGGGGAATTCGGCTGGCGACTTTTTTAAAGAGGCACCGTTGCCGTGTTTGCTTTGTCAGGGGCGAACGTAAGAGAACCCCTGCTCTTGCAGCTCCACCAGCCTGACCACACCAGACGGTACGATACCGGCTTCGTCCATCAGAGTGATCTCTTTTCCCGCTTTCTCGCTCATCTTTCGATGGGTGTTTCCGCAGGCCGAGAAGGACAACTGCTCATTCTCGAGGCTCATGGCCGAGATCCGATCCGCGACAGGGCTTTTGCCCGGGATCAGCATGTTAAGCCCCGGCCCATAGGCGACAACCTCGACCACGGCGGTGTCGCCTTGGGATTCGTAGTAGCGCGTCAGGTTTTGGACGTTGTTCAGCGCCATGTTCATGACCTTGGGGTCGTTCTGGTTCACGTGCACGGCGACGTGATGGACCTTGCCTTCGGCCAGAGCCTGGCCTGCCCAGCCGGTGCCCAGAGTGGCAGCGAGGGCCGCTGCGGTCACTATGTGTTTCATGATGTTCCTCCCTTTGGTTCTTAAACGATAGACCGCAGTAGGGCACATGCATAGAGACTAACGAATATGTGAATGATTGGACACTGTCTAAATCATGCAAGACTATCTCACTGGCGCGACCGCGCCGCGCGTCAGCGTGGCGCCAGGCCCAACCCTGATCGGGCATATGGCAATATGTCCGGGAGGGGGCGGGAGCTCGCCGCCACCCTCAAATGCTGACATCAGCTCCGCGGAGCAGCCGCGCGGCGCAGGCGGTCATTTATCGCAACGCCAAGACCATGTTCGGGAATCGGTGCCACCGCGATCGGACAGCCCTTGGCATCCAGACGATGCAGGTGGTCAAAGAGATTGGCCGCCGCCTGGGCGAGATCTCCGGTCTCCGAAAGGCTCAGGTCACAGTTCATTGGCCCAAAGCCGAGCAAAAGCTCTCCTTCCCTTGCCTTGCTGGCATTCAGGCGGACGCTGGCTTGCGGCGCGTAGTGTGACAGCAGCTGTCCCGGCGCCGTCAGCGGGTCGGCGGCATCGCGCTGCACTAACGATCGGCCGAGCACAGTTTCGATCTCCTCGGCGGCCAGTCCACCAGGGCGCAAAAGGACAGGGGCTGGTCCGGCCAGTCCAAGGATTGTGGATTCCACTCCTACCGAACAGGGGCCATCATCTACGACGGCTGTGATCTTGCCGCTCAGTCCGGCCAGAACATGAGCTGCCGATGTAGGGCTGATCCGGCCGGAGGGGTTGGCCGAGGGGGCCGCCACCGGCCCTCCCACATGTTCAAGCAGGCGCAACGCTGTGGGCTGGGCGGGCACCCGCACCGCCAATGTCGAAAGTCCCGCTGTCACAAGGCCCGAGATCCCGTGGCCTTCGCGCAGGGGGAGCACCAGCGTCAGCGGGCCGGGCCAGAAGGCCTTTGCCAGCCGATCTGCCACGCTATTCCACTGCACCAGTTCCTGAGCGGCCTGCGTGGAGTGGACATGTGCGATCAGCGGGTTGAAACTGGGGCGGCCCTTGGTCTCATAGACTGCGGCCACTGCCTCACCATTGCGCGCATCGGCGCCAAGACCGTAGACAGTTTCGGTCGGGAAGGAGACCAGTTGTCCCGCTTTCAGAAGATCGGCGGCGCGGCGCAGATCCTGATCTGACGTGCCCAGAATTTCCGTGTTTTGGCTACTCATGATGGGTGACGCGGCGTTTTGGTTGATTGATAAGGGCGAGCAGATAGGTAATCGAGCAGGCCGCGAGATATAAGGGGCCTCGCATGTGTTGCCAAGTCCGGGTTAAGACTGGTGCGCAGACGAGAGCAACCCAAAGGACCCCAAGAGGACGCCAATGACCTTCCGTTCCCCCGTTAGCGAGTATGAATTCCTGCTCAGACATATCCTGGACTTTGATCAGATCGCAGCGACCGAGCGATTTGCAGAGGCTGCGGATGATATGGTCTCGGCAATCCTCACCGAGGCGGGCAAGATGTGCGACGAGGTCATGTCACCGCTGCAACGCGCTGGGGATCTGAACCCGGCGCGACTGGAAAACGGTGTCGTGAGGACTTCGCCGGGGTTCGCGGAGGGCTGGAAAGCGATCGCCGAGGGCGGCTGGCTTGGCATGAGCGCCCCTCAGGACGTGGGTGGCATGGGGTTGCCGATGACCCTTACGTCTGCGGTGAATGAAATGATGTCGGGCGCCTGCCTGTCACTGCAGCTTGCGCCTCTCATGAACCAGGGCCAGATCGAGGCGCTGGACCACCACGCCAGCGATGCGCTGAAGAAGCTCTACCTGCCGAAACTGATCTCGGGGGAATGGAGCGCCACCATGAACCTGACCGAGCCGCAGGCCGGATCGGATGTGGGTGCACTGAGCTCCAAGGCCGAGCCCAATGGCGATGGCACCTATGCTATTACCGGGCAGAAGATCTATATCTCCTGGGGCGACAACGACTTCACCGATAACGTCTGCCATCTGGTTCTGGCGCGACTTCCAGACGGAGCGCCAGGCACCAAGGGGATTTCGCTGTTCCTGGTGCCCAAGTTCCTGCCGGATGACAATGGTGATCCGGGCAAGGCCAATAGCCTCAAGGTGGTCAGCCTGGAGCACAAGCTTGGCCTGCACGGCAGCCCCACCTGCGTGATGCAGTATGATGGGGCGACCGGCTGGCTGGTGGGGGCGGAACATGGCGGCATGGCGGCCATGTTCACCATGATGAACAACGCCCGCCTTGGGGTTGGCGCACAGGGCGTCGGCGTGGCCGAGGCGGCCTATCAAAAGGCGCTGGCTTATGCGCTGGAGCGCAAACAGGGCAAGACCCCGTCGGGCGTCATCGCAGATCACGCGGATGTGCGGCGTATGCTGATGGAGATGAAGGCCGATGTCTTTGCCTCCCGTGCGATCCTTCTGGCCTGCGCCCATGCCATCGACATGGCGACCGCAACGCAAGAGCCGCTCTGTGCGGCCCGCGCAGCCTTCCTGACGCCGATCGCCAAGGCATTTGGCACGGATGTGGGGATCAAGGTGTCGGAAACCGGTGTGCAGGTGCACGGCGGCATGGGCTTCATCGAGGAAACCGGCGCCGCGCAATTCTGCCGTGACGTGCGGGTGAGTGCGATCTACGAGGGCACCAACGGCATTCAGGCCATGGATCTGGTGGCGCGCAAGATGATGGATGGCGGTGATATGGCCAACCGCCTGATGGACGAGATCGAAGAGCAGGCCGAACGCGCCCGCCCGGTCTATCCCAAAATGGCCGAGGCGGTCTGGCAGGCCTGTGAAAGCCTGCGTGAGGCGACCGACTGGCTGGTGGCACAAGAGGATCTGCAGAACCGCTTTGCCGGTGCCGTGCCCTATCTGCGCGCCTTTGCCCGCGTGCTCGGCGGTCACTACCACCTCGCCGCCGCGATGGCCGATCAGGGCGGGCCGCGCGAGAGGTTGGCGCGCTTCTACATCAAACGGATGCTGCCCGAGCACGCTGGTCTGCTGCAGCACGCGCAGGAAGGCGTCGAAGGCGTCATGGCACTGACCCTTGAAGAGCTGGCGCACTGATGGCCTCTGTTCCCGAAGTCGGCCCGCGCACCCCTTGGGAAGAGCCGCCCGCCATGGGCGAGGCGATCGAGGTGGCCGAAGGCGTCCTCTGGATGCGCCAGCCACTGCCGATGAAGCTGGATCACGTCAATGTCTACGCCTTTGACGAGGGCGATAGCTGGACCGTGGTTGACACTGGCTTCAATACCAAGAAAAGCCGCGGCATTTGGGAGACCTTGATGGCTGGCCCCCTGAAGGGCAAGCCGGTGTCTCGCGTCGTGGCAACGCATCATCACCCCGATCACATCGGTCTGGCGGGCTGGTTCCAATCCGAGCACGGCGCCGAACTGGTCACCACCCGCACCGCATGGCTGTTTTCGCGCATGCTGACGCTGGATGTGCAGGAGACCTGGCCCGAGGAAACCCTCGCCTATTACCGCAGCGCCGGTATGGACAAGGAGATCTACGACCAGCGTGTCGCCGACCGTCCCTTCAACTTTGCCGATACGGTCTATCCGATGCCGCTTGGCTTTACCCGGATCAAGCAGGATGATGTCTTCCGCATGGGCGGACGGGACTGGGATGTGCATATGGGAAATGGGCATTCGCCCGAACATGCGACCTTCTGGAGCCGTGACGACAATCTGGTGATCACCGGCGATCAGATTCTGTCCTCGATCAGCCCCAATATCGGTGTCTATGCAACGGAACCGATGGCAGACCCCTTGGGCGAATGGCTGGAGGCCTGCGAGCGTCTGGCGCCGCTGGCGCGGCACGACCATCTGGCGCTGGGCGGGCACAAGCTGCCTTTTTCGCGTCTGCCTTTGCGCATGCGGCAGCTCATCGACAATCACCACGGCGCGCTTGAGCGGCTGATGGAGCACCTTGATACACCGCGCACGGCGGCAGAGTGTTTTGCGCCCTTGTTCAAGCGCACCATCGGTGCAGGCGAATACGGGCTTGCTCTTGTCGAGGCGGTGGCCCATGTCAATCATCTCTACCACACGGGTCAGGTCAGCCGCGTTCAGCGCGAGGATGGCGCCTGGCTGTATCAGCGCAAGTGACGAGGGGCACCCGCGTGAGCGGGAAGGGGGCAACAGATGAGCGACAAGATCCACAGCCGTATTGAGACCAGTGCGGAGATTGCCGAGGCGGCGATCCTGCCGCAGGTACATGAGGTGCACTGCGATATCACCTCAGAGCATGTGACGCCGAAGCTGCCAAAGGCGATGCAGAAACCGGCCGAAGCCAAAAGCCCCGCCCGCTGGGCTTATGAGCGGATGATCCTCTACATTCAGAACTTCGAGGAGCAGCTCGACAGCGAACAAGAGGTCGCTATGGGCTTTGCCGGGGGTGAGGCCGGCGTCATGAGGATCGAAGGCATGGGGTATTTCGACCCCGATATCGTGACCTTTTATGGCTCGGACAGTGCAGGGACCCGCACTCAGCTGGTGCAGCACGTCACCCAGCTGAGCGTGATGCTGCGCGCCCTGCCCAAGGCGCAGCCCGAAACCCCGGCGACGCGCATTGGCTTTCGTCTGGCGCGCGATCTGGAAGAGGCGGCCGATGAAGATGCCGAGGCCTGAACGATTCGGGCGCTGTGGCGGAGCAGCTGCAGACCGGGCTGGCCGCTGATACGGATGGCAATTTCGCCGCAGCGGACAGGAATTTCGCAATGATGCGCTCTATTGACGTCGTGACAGGGCGCGTGAATTCCAGTATCCACGGGCAAAACAGACGCGAATAGGATATCGACACATGGCTGAGCATAAACCCGGTTCCATGGACATCACCGTTCAAGAGCAGACCTACGCAGGGTTCATCAAGTTTACCGTGCGCTTCTGCATATTTCTCGCCTTCCTGGCGGTCTTCCTTGCGGTTTTCGCAACCTGATCTGCGGTCCGAGTGATGCGTAAACCAGTGCTGCGACTGGCGCTTGTTGCGTCACTCGCGGGAGGGAGCATGGTGCTGTCGGGTTGCGCGTCGCAGCCGCAGCCGAACGCAGATGAGGCAACCCTTGAAAGGGTTGCCTATCGCCACGACGGCCCTCCGAAACTGACCCTCTACACCATGGTCAACAATCGCACCGGTGCGGGTGGACATACGTCGTTGATGGTCAATGCCTCTGAGCGGGTGATCTTTGATCCCGCCGGGTCCTTCTATGCCGACGTCGTGCCCGAACGGAACGACGTGCTTTATGGGATCACCCCCGCCGTTGAAAAGGCCTATCGCGGCTCTCACGCGCGCAGCACGCACCATGTTCTGGTGCAGGACATTCCCGTCACCCCGGAGCAGGCCCAGCTTGCCTATGAGCTGGTCGTGAAGAACGGCCGGGTGCCCGGCGCCTATTGCGCCAATGCCACCGCCTCGGTTCTGAAGCAGATTCCGGGCTTCGAGGACATAAAAGTGACCTTTTATCCTGTGAAACTGGCCGAACAGGTTGCCACACTTCCAGGTGTCACTGAGGCGCGTTACTATGAGAACGACAGTGCCGATCTGCAGGTCGGCCTTGCGCGCAACAATGCGATCCTGAACGGCGAATAAGGCGGGTTTAGCCGCCCAGATACAGCAGCAGAACAAAGGATGCTGCTCCGGTCCCCATCGCGAGCAGCACATTTTTGGTGAGGTATCCAACCGCGAGCGTCAGCGCTGCCACCGCCACATGAGGCAGGCTGGGCGTACCGCCGGTGGGGGCAGGCCAGGCAACCAGCGGTGCCACCAGCGCCGGGATGATGGCAACAGCTGTATACCGCAGGTGCCGCATCAGCCAGTCCGGCATGGCGCGCCCGCCGACGATCCCGATAAAGGCAAAGCGCAGGGCAAAGCTGCCCACCGCAAGCCCGATGATCGCGGTCCACAGGGTTGTCGGGTCGATACTGCTCATGTGCTCTGCTCCTTTGTGCGCCGCTCCAGCCAGACCTCGGCCCTGGCCCCTGCCATCATGCCTGCAAGGCCCGCAACGATCAGGCCCAGGTTATAAGGCAGGGCGGCGGCGGGCAGGGCCGTGGCAACAGCCACGAAACAGGCCACCACATGGGCTGGCGTGCGCAGCATCGGCCCGATCATGGCGAGAAAGGCCAGGGGCAGCACGAAATCCAGACCCCAGCTGTCCGGCACCTGCGCGCCGATCATCGCGCCTGTCACGGTCGCCGCCATCCAGCCCGGCGCCACCAAACCATTGGTGCCAAAGAAATAGGCCATCCGCTCGGGCACGGACATCTCGGGCTCGCTCTCGAATTTGACGATCGACAGCGCATAGGACTGATCCACCGTGAAATAGGCGGCAATGGCCCGCTGCCACAGCGGCGCCGACCCCAGATAGGGGGTGAGAGAGGCCGAGTACATCGCCACCCGCAGGTTCACCGCAAGCGCCGAAATCAGCACGATGAGAATCGGTGCATTCTCCTGCATCAACTGCAGCGCGGTAAATTGGGCTGATCCGGCAAAGACAGCCAGCGAGAAGGTCAGCGCCTCGGGGACAATCAGTCCTGCTTCGGCGGCCAGAACGCCGAACAACAGGCCAAAAGGTCCTGAAACCAGAAGAAATGGCGCGCCATCCCGCACGCCTCTCCAAAAGGCCGATTTCGTGGTGGTGGTCGCCATTTGCCCGTCCTAAATTGAGAAGGTTCAAAATTGAGCCGCACCAAAGGGCTGCCGCACAGGCCTATGGGGGATTGGGGAGGTTTGCAATTGGCAAAAGCCGAGGATCACGCAGAGTATATCATCGCGCCCGCGCCGCAGAACGGGCGGCTGACCCGCGCCGTCACCGGAGTGGATCATACCGGGGCGGAAAGTGAGATTTCGGTGGTCGAGGAACGCCCGCTCACGATTTACCTAAACCGGCAAGAAATCGTCACCGCCATGACCATCGGGGATTATCCCGAATATCTGGCGCTGGGGTTTCTGCGCAATCAGGGCATGCTGCGCGACGATGACGTGATCACCCGCGTCGATTACGACGAAGAGCTGGAAACCGTGGTGGTGCGCACCGAGGTAGAGACCAGTTACGAGGAAAAGCTGCAGAAAAAGACCCGCACCTCCGGCTGCGCTGTAGGCACCGTCTTTGGCGACATGATGGAGGGGCTGGAGGACGTTCGCCTGCCCGCCACGCCGGTGCGCACGTCGTGGCTTTATGCGCTGGCGCATAAGATCAACCGCACGCCCTCCCTTTACCTTGAAGCTGGCGCGATCCACGGCACGGTGCTGTGCCACCGCGATCGCCCGCTGGTCTATATGGAGGACGTGGGCCGCCACAACGCAGTGGACAAGATCGCGGGATGGATGCTCTCGACGGGTAGCAATCCATCGGACAAGATCCTCTACACCACTGGGCGCCTGACTTCGGAAATGGTGATTAAGACGGCGATGATGGGCATCCCGGTGCTGGTCTCTCGATCTGGCTTTACCGCCTGGGGGGTAGAGATCGCCCGCGAGGTCGGACTGACCCTGATTGGCCGGATGCGCGGGCAGCGGTTTATCTGCCTCTCTGGCGAGGACCGTCTGGAGCGCGACGTGGATCCCGCAGCGATGCCGCAGGAAGACAAGAAACATCGCAGGAAGAGCGCGGGATGAGCGCAATAGGACAGGCATATCCATGAGCAGCGAACTAGGAATCTGGATTGTTGCTGGCGCTGTCCTGTGGATTGTGATTGGCTTCTCCGGCATATTTCTCTTCTGGAAGGGAAGGCACAATTTGGGTGTGTATTTCACCGAAATGGAGCAGACTCCATGGGAGCAGCGCGCCGCACTCGGGTGGAAGCTGGAGAACCCAGCGACTCCGGTATTGGGCGTTGCAAGCCAGTACTCCCACGGGCGGCTGTTTTGGAGGTTGGCCCTTTGGGGGTCTCCCCCTCAACTTGAACACACACCGCGTGCAATCGAGGCCCTTCGGAAATATCGAAGAGTGTGCTTGATTTCCGCCATGCTTCAAGGGCTATTGGTGGCGGCATTGGGCATTATGATGGCTCCCGACATATTCTTTTTCGCGCTAGCGGCTTTTTTTCTTTCAATCATTTTGGTGCGCCCGCAACGCTGGACGGAGGATCCACGATGACCAAACCCCTCGGCGTGATCCTTGCTGGCGGTCTGGCCACGCGCATGGGCGGTGGTGACAAGGGGCTCTTGAACATCGGCGGGCAAAGCCTTTTGTCCCGCGTGATTGACCGGCTGTCGCCGCAGGTGGCGGGTCTTGCGCTCAACGCCAATGGCGACCCGGACCGCTTTGCCGATCTTGGCCTGCCGGTGGTGGCTGACAGCATCGAAGGTTTTGCCGGGCCGCTTGCTGGCGTGCTGGCGGGGCTCGACTGGGCTGCGGAGCAAGGCGCTGAGGCCATCGTGACCGCCGCCGCCGATACGCCCTTCTTCCCGACCGATCTGGTGGACCGGCTGGTCGCGGCCTCTGCGGGGCAGGCGCATCCCCTGGTGCTGGCGACCACGCCCCGCACCGGGGATGAGCTGAAATCCGGTGGGCGCAGCCGCGTCAATCGTCATCCCACATTCGGCCTTTGGCCGGTGGCCCTGCGCGATGATCTGCGCGCCGCTCTCAATGATGGTCTGCGCAAGGTGGTCTTGTGGACCGATGCGCACGAGGGCCGCGAGGCGCTGTTTGACGCCAGCCCCTTTGATCCCTTTTTCAACGTCAACACGCCCGAGGATCTGGCGCGTGCGGAAAGACTGCTGACATGAAGATTTACGGAGTGACCGGCTGGAAGAACGCCGGAAAAACAGGCCTGATGGAGCGCTTGGTGGCCGAATTCTGCGCCCGTGGCCTGACGGTTTCGACCCTGAAACACGCGCACCACAGCACCGAGGTGGACCGCCCCGGCACCGACAGTTATCGCCACCGCGAGGCGGGCGCCTCGGAGGTGCTGCTCGCCTCGCCCAACCGGGTTGCCATCATGCAAGAGCTGCGCGGCGCGCCGGAACCTCCGTTCACCGAGCTCTTGTCCCGGATGCGCCCCGTCGATCTGGTGCTGGTCGAAGGCTTCAAGCGCGAGCCGCACCCCAAGATCGAAGCCTATCGCACCAGTGCGGGCAATCCGCTGATCGCACCTGGCGATCCCACGATCCGGGCGGTGGCCAGTGATATTCCGCTGGATCTGGACCGACCGGTCTTTGATCTGGATGACACAGGCGTTATTGCCGATTTCATTGCCGGTGAACTGGGCTTGTGACGGGGTTTGATACCTTTGTGATGGTGGATTGGTCCGGTGGCAACGATACCGGAGCCGCGCCGGGCAAGGATGCCATATGGGCCTGTGCGGCCAATTCCGGGGGCGCTGACGATCCTCGGTATTTTCGCAACCGCCAACTGTTCGAGGACTGGCTATGCGATCGCATCGAAACCGCACTGCATCTGAACGAGCGGCTCTGCCTGGGCTTTGATTTCCCCTTTGCCTATCCGGCAGGCTTTGCCAAGGCGCTGACCGGGCAGGATGATCCGCTGGCTTTGTGGGGTTGGTTCGAAGCGCGGATCGAAGATGCACCCAAGGCCAACAACCGCTTTGATATCGCAGGTGAGATCAATCGCCGCTTTGGCGGGCAGGGTCCGTTCTGGGGCAATGGGCTGAAGCGCGACATAGAAGGGCTGCCGCGCACCAAGCGCAGCTACCGAAACCCCTTTGCCGAGCGGCGCCGGGTGGAGCAGTTGACACGCGGAACCTTCACCTGCTGGCAGATGTCCGGGGCCGGATCCGTGGGTGGCCAGGTGATGATGGGGCTGCCTGTCTTGGCCCGTCTGCGCCGCCGCTTTGCGGGCCATGTCTCTGCCTGGCCGTTCGAGCCTTTGGACAGCAGTGTGGCCCTGGTCGAGATCTGGCCATCCCTGACGGTTTCAAAGGCGCCGGACCATTGGATCAAGGATGCCTGGCAGGTGCAGCAGGTGGCACTGGAACTCGCCCGCCGCCCTGTGGCAGAACTGAACCGGATGCTGGATGTCACCGCCCCCGAAGAGGGCTGGATCCTGGGAGTAGAGCCGAGATGACGCTGAAACCGCCGCCCTTGCGGGATGATTGCTTTGCCTTGCCTGCGGGCGTGAACTGGACCCCGGTGGATGAGGCGCTGGTGCTGCTGCGCGACCGGCTCGCACCTGTGACCGGGATCGAGACACTGCCTCTGGGTCAGGCGGTTGGCCGGGTGCTGGCCAGCGATGTCGTTGCCCGCCGGTCAAACCCGCCGCAACCCAATACCGCAGTCGATGGCTATGGCTTTGCCGGCCCCGCGCCCCAGGGCGCGCAGGTGATGGATCTGGTGGAGGGCCGCGCCGCCGCAGGCGTGCCTTTCATTGGAGAAGTGCCGCCCGGTAAAGCGATCCGCATCCTCACTGGCGCTGCCCTGCCGGAGGGTGTCGATACGGTGATCCTGGAAGAGGATGTTTCAACCAATGGCCAGCAGATCGCCTTTCACGGCCCCCTGAAACAGGGTGCCAATACCCGTCGCGCGGGTGAAGATGTGGCACAAGGCGATGTCATTCTGCCTGCGGGCCGGGTGATCACGCCAGCCGATCTGGCCTTGGCGGCCGCGACCGGAATTGCCGAGCTGCCCGTGCGCAAGGCGCTGCGTGTTGGCGTGCTTTCCACGGGGGATGAGCTGCGTGAAGCGGGGGAGGCGGCGGGGCTTGGCCAGATTTATGATGCCAACCGGCCGATGCTTCTGGGCCTTTTGGGCCAGATGGGAGTGACACCCGTGGATCTGGGGCGTGTCGGCGATGACCGCAGCGACTTGCGCCGCCTTTTTGATGCGGCGGCAGGACAGGTGGATATCATCCTGACCAGCGGCGGCGCCTCTGCCGGGGATGAAGATCATGTGTCGGCCCTGTTGCGGGAGACAGGCGCAATGCAGGAGTGGCGCATCGCATTGAAACCCGGCCGCCCTCTGGCGCTGGGGCTGTGGCAGGGGGTGCCGGTCTTTGGCCTGCCGGGCAATCCGGTGGCGGCTCTGGTCTGCACGCTGATCTTTGCCCGCCCGGCGATGGGGGTTCTGGCTGGTGCGGGTTGGAAAGATCCGCAAGGCTTTGAGGTGCCTGCGGCCTTTGAGAAACGGAAAAAGCCGGGGCGGCGCGAGTACCTGCGTGCCCGCATCCGAGAAGGGCGAGCCGAGGTCTTTAAATCCGAAGGATCGGGGCGCATCAGCGGCCTCAGCTGGGCCGAAGGTCTTGTGGAGCTTGGCGACGATGCAGCACATATCCGGCTAGGGGATCCCGTGCGGTTCCTGCCTTATGGCAGCTTTTCCCTGTAGCACCTGGCTTCACGAGAGCGGTGCGCTCCCGCCCGTTCAGCGTCATTGCTGGCAATGACCTTCACGGTTGGGCCGGGCGCCCTGCGGTGCAGGGCGCATGTCGGTTGCCGAAACGCCGCGCCCTGCGCGGTGCTGGGCCCAACGGGAAAGCGGCAATCTGTTGATTGTCGCGTTCCGGGCGGGAGAGCACCGCTTTTGATTGAAGGTCCGGCGCAGCCAAAGTGTTAACGGTCAGTCGAAGGTGCCGGCAACGCGGCCCACCAGCATAAAGGCGCGGGCGGTGCGGGTGTCTCCGAGGGCCGAGATTTCGCTGTCGCTGGCCTCGGTCTCGAAATCGGTGAACATCTGATCAAAGCGGCGCAGGAAGTGATGCGCGGCGTCGCGGAAGATCGGATCCTGCTTCATCCGCGCTGCAGTCAACGCAAGCGAGGTGCGATCCCTTATGCCACCAAGGGCCGCCACCGCGCGCCCGCGGGCGCCTTGCGCGAACTGGCGCCAGATCTCCGGGCGGGCCATGTCGGGCCGCAGATCGTCCATATAGATTCCATCCTGGCTGAGCAGGGTCAGAACGTCCTGTGCGGCCTGAATGACCTGCGCTGCCTTGCGATCTTTGAGCGCGGCGCGCAGGGCTGTGAACCCTTCCTCGTCTTCGGCGGTTTCCGGGAAGTTGAGGGCGCGGATGAACTGATCCATCGCCAGCGGCGGGCTCATCTCATCCGAGGGCGTGCCGAGCGCGAGGGTGCCCTGATCCGCTGCGGCCATCTGCGCGGCCTCGGCCGGGATCGCGGGGCGCGGAGCGCTGCGGCGGCTGCTCTGGAAGGTTGCGAGGGCGCTTTCGGTCTTCCGCGTGGCCTCGGCAATTTCTTCCAGCTTCTTGGCCACCGAAGGCTCGGCCACGGCAGAGGCCTGCTGGGCGTGGGTCAGGTAGCTGTGCCGCAGCCCGTCGACCGCGGATTGCAGGCGCTGCGTTTCGCCTTGAATGATCCGGACAGAGCGCAGTACCGCAGCGCCGACCCAGAGCAGGACCACCGGCAGGAAAATCGCCAGCGCATTGAGAACCCAGGCGCTCCAGTCTCCTGCACCGTCAGGTTCGGAAGGAACGAGCAGATATGCGGCCAGCACCCCCAGTGCCCACAGCGCCCCCAGCAGGATCGCAACCGTCTCCGCCCCGCCAAGAGCCGGAGGCGATGGACGCTCCAGCGTTCCAAGGGGTTGGCCGGACAGGCTCTTCTTGCTGGGGTCAGAGGCGGTCATGACAGGCGCGGTCTACCTTCTTCAGGAATAAACGATCTTCAAAATCTCATAGGCGCGTTCACCACCGGGGGTGCGCACCTCCACACTGTCGCCTTCTTCCTTGCCGATCAAGGCCCGGGCGATGGGGGATTTGATGTTCAAAAGGCCGGCTTCGATATTGGCTTCATGCTCGCCGACGATCTGCCAGGTCTTTTCCTCGTCGGTGTCCTCATCTACGACGGTGACACGGGCGCCGAATTTGACCGAGCCTGAGAGCTTGGAAGGGTCGATCACATCGGCAAGGCTCAGCAAGCCTTCGAGCTCCTTGATGCGGCCCTCGATGAAGGACTGCTTTTCGCGGGCAGAATGGTATTCGGCGTTCTCGGACAGATCGCCCAGCTCGCGGGCTTCGGCGATGGCCTGGATGATGGCCGGGCGTTCGACGGATTTCAGGTTCTTGAGTTCCGCTTCCAGGGCCTGAAAGCCCTTGGGGGTCATCGGGATCTTTTCCATGGGTTCGGTCCGCTTTCGTCTGGTCGTTCTTGCTTATGGTTCTTGTCTTATGAACGGCGCAGCCCCGCCGCAGGGGCGGCGGGGCGAAGGCTCGTGTTGGCAATTACCTGACCCAATCATGGGGCGAATTGCAAGAGGGACCAGTCGTGGCGGGCAGAGTTTTGCTGCAAACTTCGCGGCTTGCAGTGATTTCTACCGTTTTGCGCCTTGCCGGGGCGGTAACGGATCGCTGACCGGCAAATGCCGCTCCATGCGCCAATAGTCTGCCTGCTCCCGGCTGCCGTCTGCGCGGTGCCGGTCGTGACGCTGGGCCAGACGCATCATGTCAATCGTATTGAACAAGCTCATATTCCACTCCTTCGTTGTCCAAAAAATAGAACCTCCGGCCGGGTTCGTAATCGGCGTGGTTGATCGGGGTGAAGCCCGCTTCCTTGACAGCCTCTTCGGCACGATCGAGGTCATCGACAATCAGCGCCAGGTGATTGAGCGCGCCCTTGTTGGCGTAGCGGGGCAGGGGATCTTTGATGTCCTCGGGCGGGGAGTAGAGCGCCATGTAGCTGTCCTTGTTGCCCACATGCACAGAGTATCCACCGTGGATCGCGGGGCCTTCCCAGCGGATGTGCCAGCCAAAGACCTTTTCCATCCAGGCGGCGGTGGCATGAGGGTCGGCAACGCAGACGTTCGCGTGTTCCAGAATGGCTGTCATTTCGAATCTCCTTTGCTATCCATTGATCCTTGTGTAATTTCTCAACCTAACTTTAGATCAAGCTATTTCTTGCATCAGGGAGATGTTCGCTATGGCAACCACAGCAGGGGTTTCTATTGGCTACCTGGCAGAGCGCACGGGCCTCGCCGTTTCTGCCATCCGCTATTATGAGGCGCAGGGGCTGGTGGAGCCCTGGCGCAATGCGGGCGGGCAGCGGCGGTTTCATCGTTCTGACCTGAGGCGGCTGAGTTTCGTGATGATCGCCCAGCAGTTCGGGTTTTCCCTGCCAGAAATCCGGGGCTTTCTAAAAAGTCTGCCGGGCAGGCGAACCCCGACACAGGAGGATTGGGCGGCGATCTCGACCGAGTTCCGCGAGCATCTGGACCGGCGAATCGAGACGTTGATGAAGCTGCGCGACAATTTGGACGGCTGTATCGGCTGCGGTTGCCTGTCCCTGCCCAGATGCGCGCTATATAACCCGCAGGACAGGGCGGCAGAAAAAGGCGCGGGGCCGCGTTACCTGATGGGAGACAGTCCCGAGGTGGGCCCGGAGGCTCAAAATGAGGGGGAGAGGCGCTGAAATGGGCATGAATTGCACGCAAAACGCCGTTCTGCGGGAATGTAACGCAGAGTATGCATTGACCTTGCCTTTCTGCAGCCGCTAAGCAACCGCGAAAGAAAATTGCGCCCAGGACCATCTGTCCGGTGCGGACAGACACGAACGATAGCCAAGGAGCACATCATCTATGGCCGAGATTGAACGCGAAGCGATGGAATATGACGTTGTGATCGTCGGAGCCGGCCCTGCTGGCCTGTCGGCGGCGATCCGTCTGAAACAGCTGGACAGCGACCTGGATGTCGTGGTGCTGGAAAAAGGCTCCGAGGTGGGCGCGCATATCCTGTCGGGCGCCGTTCTGGATCCCTGCGGCCTTGATGCGCTGATCCCCGACTGGAAGGAAAAGGGCGCACCGCTCAACACGCCGGTCGAGGAAGACAATTTCTACATGCTGGGTGAAGCGGGCGAGATCCGGATTCCCAACTTCCCGATGCCGCCCCTGATGAACAACCATGGCAACTACATCGTTTCCATGGGCAATGTCTGCCGCTGGATGGCCGAACAGGCCGAAGAGCTGGGCGTCGAGATCTTCCCGGGCATGGCCTGCTCCGAGCTGGTCTATGGCGACAAGGGTGAAGTCAAAGGCGTGGTCGCGGGTGTCTTTGGGCTGGAGGCCGATGGATCCTATGGTCCCAACACCGAGCCGGGCATGGAACTGCACGGCAAATATGTCTTCCTGTCCGAAGGCGTGCGCGGCTCGCTCTCGAAAGAGGTGATCGCGAAATACGGCCTGTCTGACGGCAAGGAGCCGCAGAAATACGGCGTCGGCATGAAAGAGATCTGGGAGATCGACCCGGCCAAGCACAAGGAAGGCAGCGTCACCCACACAATGGGCTGGCCGCTGAATGCCAACGCGGGCGGGGGATCTTTCATCTATCACCTCGAGAACAACCAGGTTTACGTGGGTTTCGTGGTGCACCTGAACTACAAGAACCCGCATCTTTACCCCTATATGGAGTTCCAGCGCTTCAAACATCACCCGATGGTGGCGGAGCTGCTGAAAGGTGGCAAGCGCGTGGCCTATGGTGCCCGCGCCATCACCGAGGGCGGCTACCAGTCCATGCCCAAGCTGACCTTCCCGGGCGGCGCGCTCTTGGGCTGCTCTGCCGGTATGGTCAACGTGCCGCGTATCAAGGGCAACCACAACGCCATGCTGTCGGGCAAGGCCGCAGCCGAAGCCGCCTATGAGATGATCAAGGCCGAGACCACCGATCAGGAGCTGACTGCCTATGAGGCGGAGGTGCGCAATGGCGCCATCGGCAAAGACCTCAAGATGGTGCGCAATGTCAAACCGATGTGGTCCAAGTGGGGGCTCACGGCCTCGCTTATGCTGGGCGGTCTGGACATGTGGACCAACAACATCCTTGGTTTGTCGCTGTTCGGCACCCTCGGCCACGGCAAGAGCGACGCCGAAGCGACCGAGGACGCCAGCAAGCACCAGCCCATCGATTATCCGAAACCCGATGGCACCCTGTCTTTTGACCGGCTGACCAACGTCTCCTTTGCGATGACGAACCACGAGGAAAGCCAGCCCTGCCACCTGAGGCTTGGCAATGCCGATACCCCGATCTCGGTCAACCTGCCGAAATATGACGAGCCCGCACAGCGCTATTGCCCGGCGGGCGTCTACGAGGTGGTCGAAAAGGATGGCAAGCCCGAGTTCGTGGTGAACTTCCAGAACTGCGTGCACTGCAAGACCTGCGACATCAAGGATCCAAGCCAGAACATCACCTGGACCACACCGCAGGGCGGCGATGGGCCGAACTACCCGAACATGTGAGGCTGCTGCAGGGAAAACGCCCGACTTTGGGCAGGTTTCCACCCAGCTTGCGGCAAATAACGTAAAAGTGGGGCGTCCATCCGGGCGCCCCATTGCGTGTCAGCCGCCTGCAGATTACGTTTTTCACAACGCTTCGCTTGAAGTCATCCAACACCCTTGGGGGAGGTCCCTGTGCCGGTTCAAACACTTCGTACCCTGTCATCCAAGGCGCTGATCGCGCTTGCCGTCACGCTGACGGTGCCTTTTGCGGCACCAGCGCCGGTGCAGGCCGATGGTTTGGCCGGGGCCTATCTGGCCGGACGCGCCGCCACCTATGAAAGCGACTTTTCCGCCCAGGCCGAATATTACACCCGTGCCCTGGTCCGTGACCCGGGCAACCCAATACTGATGGAGAACGTTGTGTTTGCCCAACTGGCGCAAGGGCAACTCAAACATGCGATTCCGGTGGCGCAGCGCCTTTGGCAGATGGAGTTGCGTAGCCATGCGGCCAATATGGTCATGGTCGGGGATTTCGCTCAGAGGGGGGCCTTTGTCGATATTCTCTCACGGGATCTGGAAATGCGGGCTATTCACCCCCTGGTGGATGGCCTTCTGATCGCTTGGGCTCATATGGGCGAAGGTGCGGTTTCTGCTGCGATACAGAGTTTCGAAACCCTGGCGGAGGATCAGAACCTGCGCCCCTATGCGCTTTATCACCAGGCGCTGGCTCTGGCGTCGGTCGGGGACTACAAGGGCGCAGAAGAGATGTTTGCTGCCGACGGCGGACAGTTGACCCGTCTGTCGCGGCAATCGGTTCTGGCGCGTCTGCAGATCCTGTCTCAACTGGGTGAGTTCGAAAAGGCGCTGGAGGTTCTCGAGGCGACATTTGGAATAGCCACTGATCCCGCCCTTGCCGATCTGCGGGCGAACCTTGAAGCGTCAGAGCCGATTGGATTTTCTATTGCGCCCACACCGCTGGAGGGGATTGCAGAGGTCTTTTTCACCATGGGATCGGCGCTCAACGGTCAGCAGCCGGGAGACTATGTTCTGATGTATGCCCGGATGGCTGCGGCTCTCAATCCCGCACATGTGGATGCCGTTCTGCTAAGCGCTGAAGTGCTGGATGATCTGGGCCGTTTCCCTCTGTCCATCGAAACCTACAAGAAGGTGCCGCGGGAGCATCCTGACTACTATGCCGCTGAAATGGGCCGAGCTGAGGCGCTGCGACGCTCTGCAAAACCCGATGCGGCGGCAGAGGTTCTGAACCATCTGGCTGAAGCCTACCCCGAATTGTCGCAGGTTCATGTCAGTCTGGGTGATCTTCTGCGCCAGGAGGAAGACTACGCTGGGGCGATTGTTGCCTATGACAAAGCGCTTGAATTCACACCCGATGACTCGGGCAGCCGCTGGTTCCTCTATTATGCGCGCGGGATCAGTCATGAACGGCTCGACATGTGGGACAAGGCCGAGGCTGATTTCCGGGCCTCTCTTGCGCTTGAGCCGGATCGCCCGCAGGTGCTGAACTATCTGGGATATTCTCTGGTCGAAAAGCGGAAGAACCTGGATGAAGCGCTCGACATGATTGAACGCGCGGTCGCCGCTCGTCCGGATTCTGGCTATATCGTCGATTCCCTTGGCTGGGTTCTCTATCGTCTTGGTCGCTATGACGAGGCTGTCGGCCATATGGAACGCGCGGTTGAGCTGATGCCGGTGGACCCTGTGGTCAATGATCACCTTGGCGATGTTTTCTGGGCCGTTGGACGCAAACGCGAAGCGGAATTCCAGTGGAAACGCGCTTTGTCGTTTATCCGCGCGGGCGAGGGGGATGGGGAGGCTGATCCAGACCGCATTCGCCGCAAGCTGGAGGTCGGCCTCGATGTGGTCCTGGCTGAAGAAGGTGCGGAGCCTCTGAAGGTTGCCAATGGCGGTTGAGGCCTTTGCTCCGGCCAAGATAAACCTGACCCTGCATGTGACCGGCCGCCGCACCGATGGTTATCACCTTTTGGATTCACTGGTGGCCTTTTGCGATGTTGGGGATGTGATCCGGGTGCGGCCATCACCGGAGCTGACGTTACGTGTGACGGGCCCAAAGGCCGAAGGTGTGCCGACCGATGGATGCAATCTTGTTATGCGTGCCGCAGAACTGATGCGGCAGGGTGGGCAGGGGGCGGACATCACTCTGGAGAAACACCTTCCTGCGGCTGCGGGGATCGGGGGTGGGTCTTCGGATGCGGCTGCGGCCTTGCGTGCAGTGTCAGAGCTATGGAGTGCGGAGCTGCCGGGGCAGGTTGATCTGCTCTCCCTGGGGGCCGATGTGCCAGTCTGCATGGATCCCGGCAGCTGGCGGATGGAAGGGATTGGAGAAACGCTGTCCCGTGTACCGGCTCTTCCCAAGTGTGAGATTCTTTTGGTGAACCCTGGGGTGTCGGTGCCCACTCCGGCAGTGTTCCGCAGTCTGACCTCGCGAGAGAATGCACCGATGCCGCGGTCCTTGCCGTATTGGAAAACGGCAGCAGACTTGGCGCACTGGCTGGCAGGGCAGCGCAATGATCTGCAGGCGCCTGCCGTTGCGCTGGAGCCTGTCATCGGAACCGTGCTGGAACGACTGAAGGCGACAGGCGCCCTGTTCTGTGCCATGTCCGGATCGGGCGCAACGTGTTTTGCGCTGTTCCCTCCAAGCAGCGGTGATGCAAAGCGGGCGATGGAAGATATCCGATCTGCCTATCCTGACTGGTGGGCTTCGTCAGGAACGCTGCTCTAGCCCAAAAAGTTGCGAGGGGCTCCCGTGCCTTTGCACCGCATCAAAGATGCGGTGCAAAGCCTTGGGTCCGGCAGCGCGCCTGCGGCGCGCTGTTTCGGATTTCTGCTGAGAGGCTCCTGATGAGCAGGAGTGCTCCTCAGGAGCCAGACCAAGTGTGGTTCATCAAAACCCGCCTCAAGGGCAAGCCGCGCGATGCGCGGAGGCTGCGCCTCCCTTGACCCGGGTTTTGACGTCTATGTGACGCTTCCACGTTGCGACAGCATCGGGCTTTGCCCGATGCCGGGCCCAAGGCCGCTAAGGATGGGGTGGTGTAGCCATCGCATCCTGCGGGCGCGGGAGAGCTTCTTTCCCGGTCTGAACAGTGGTTTCGAGGTCAGTGCAGGCGGGCAACAACGTAGTCGGCCAGGTCGTGCAGCATCTGGCGAATCGGGTGATCGGGCAGGGTGCTGATCGCCTCTTTTGCCTTGTCGGCCCAGGCAATGGCGTCGCGCCGCGTAGCATCGAGCGTGCCGTATTTGTTCATCAGCGACAGGGCCTGTTCGAGATCGCCGTCTTCCTGGCGGCCCTTTTCAATGGTCCGTGTCCAAAAGGCGCGCTCATCTTCAGTGGCCTGGGCCACGGCTTTGATCACAGGAAGTGTCAGTTTGCGTTCGCGGAAATCATCGCCAACGTTCTTGCCGGTGGTCTTGCTGTCGCCCTGATAGTCCAAGAGATCATCGGCAATCTGGAACGCAATGCCAAGCGCATCGCCATAATCGAACAGCGCTTTGACCCGGTCCTCATCCACACCTGCGATCACGCCGCCAACCTCGGTCGCGGCTGAAAACAGCGCCGCTGTCTTGCCGCGCACCACCTGCAGATAGATGGCCTCATCTGTCTTGAGGTCCGTGGCCGCAGTCATCTGCAGCACTTCGCCTTCGGCAATTGTTGCCGCGGCATTGGCGAGGATATCGAGTACCCGCAGCGAGCCTGTCTCGACCATCAGCTGAAAACTGCGCGCAAAGAGATAGTCGCCCACCAGAACCGAGCTTTTGTTGTCCCACAAAAGGTTCGCCGTGGGGCGGCCCCGGCGCTGGCCGCTTTCGTCCACCACATCATCGTGCAGCAGCGTTGCAGTATGAATGAACTCGACCGTGGCGGCCAGTTTCACGTGGTTGTCGCCCTCATAGCCGCACAGGCGCGCGGCCGCCAGGGTCAGCATTGGGCGCAGGCGCTTTCCGCCAGCCTCGACCAGATGCGCGGTCACCTCGGGGATGCGCGGCGCATGCTCTGAGGCCATACGAGTGCGGATCAGAGTGTTTACCGCTGCCATTTCCTCGCTCAGGGTGGCTGCCAGCAGCTCGTGCGGCTTTTGCATTATGACTTGGTCCATTGCAGTCTCGGCTTTCACGCTCGACAAGGTAGTGCCCTTGCTCTTAGATCCATCCCCATGAAGGAACTTCTGCGCAGCACCGATCCAACCGTCCTGGCCTTTGCCTCCGCCCTTCTTGAGGGTGAGGATATAGACTGCTTTCATGTGGACGTAAATATGAGCGTCCTCACCGGAGGGATCGGGGCGATACCACAGCGATTGCTGGTTCACCCGGATGACTATGACCCTGCGCTCAAGGTCATGCGAGACAATCAAATCCCCTTGGGCAGGTGAGCGTGTTCTCAGATAGTGATCTGACGTGCAACGACTTTCTTGGTGGTCGGTTGCGGCTCTTGCAGCCTGCAAAGGGCTATCGCGCTGGTGTGGATCCGGTTCTGCTTGCGGCGAGTGTTGCGGCGGAACCGGGAGACAGTGTGTTGGAACTGGGCTGCGGCGCGGGGCAGGCGCTTTTGTGTCTTGGGGCGCGCATCAAAGGTCTGTCCCTGACCGGAGTGGAGCTGCAGGGGGCCTATGCAGACCTTGCGCGTCGTAACGCCGCGCTCAATGAGCAGGCGCTGGAAGTCTTTGAGGCGGATTTGTCCGCGCTTCCGGCTGACTTGCGGCAGCGCCAGTTTGCCCATGTCATCGCAAACCCGCCCTACTATCGTGCAGGCGCCCACAGTCAGGCCGAGGATGCGGGGCGGAGGGTGGCCCTGGGCGAGAACACCCCGTTGCAAGACTGGGTTTCAGTTGCTGCCAAACGGCTGGCCCCGGGCGGTTCTCTGCACATGATCCAGCGGGCCGATCGGTTGCCGGATATGCTGGCTGCCTGCGAAGGGCGGCTTGGCTCGATAGAAGTTCTGCCTTTGGCGCCGCGGCAGGGGCGGGCCGCAGAGCTGGTGATCCTGCGCGCGCGCAAGGGGGGCAAAGCCGCCTTTCGCCTGCATGCGCCGCTTGTCCTGCACGAAGGGGCGCGCCACGAGCGGGACGGGGAGAGTTACTGCGCCGAGATCTCTGCGGTGTTGCGGCAGGGCGCGCCGCTCCCCTGGCCATCGGCGCGGTGATTGAGCGAAAATGAGGCTCTGACATCTGTGATCCGGGATTTCGCAGCCGCGCAAATGTGGGTGTGCGGCCTACGTCTTTCAAGCATCTGATGACCTTTTGGCGCTTCAATTGCGCCCTTATTGCCGATCAGAGCGGCCGATTTTGGCGGTCTTTGGCTTATGCGACAATTTGATGACAAAACAGTGCGTCTGCAGCGTGACAGATTCGATTTCTTGTGCTCCACTCGAGATGTCCTGCAGCGTGCAGGGCGTATCTTGCTCAAAAAGGAGGAACGGCATGAGCCTCAGCTCGCATCTGACTGAACTGAAGAAGAAGCACGAGCACCTCAGCATGGAAGTCGAACAGGCCCAACGCGCACCCGGCGCGGACGGTCTGCAAGTCGCAGCCATGAAAAAGCAGAAACTAAAGCTCAAGGAAGAGATCGAGCGACTATCGTCCGCCGAACTGGCCCATTGAGCCACCCGTCCCGGCAGTGGTTCGGGGGAATATGATCTAAGGCGGCGCTACCATGCGCTGCCGCAAACCTCGGAACGACCCAAGACCGGGCTGCCGAACCACGGCAGCCCTTTTGCATTTCAGCGCGTCAGGTGCGCTCGGCTTTTGCGCTGGCTCGTGCGGCCATCAGGGCGCCCAGGGTGATCAGCAGGGCGGCAATGGCCAGGGACCATGTCGGGGCGGCAACGCCAAAGACAACCAGGATCACCGTCGAAAGCAGCGGCGCCGCATAAGAGCTGGTTCCCAAGAGCTGAATGTCCCCTTTCTTGACGCCAATGTCCCAGACGTAGAAGGCCAGCCCAACCGGCCCCAGCCCCAGCCCGATGGCCGAAAGCCAGCCGATGGTGCCCTCTGGCCAGACCGTTTCTTCCAGGGCGAAATGCATGCCCCAGGACAAGACCGCCGTTGCGAGACAAAACACGGCGACAGTGGCCGTCGGCGCATTGCCCAAGCGCCGGGACAGGACAGAGTAACTGGACCAGGTAAGCGCGCAGAGGAAGGCCAGCCCGTAGCCCGGCAAATACTGCGTGTCGATGCCGGTTGCCCCGCCCTCAAGGATCGTGGCGGCACCGGCAAAGGCCAGCAGCGCCCCAAAAAGGTGGCCGAGCCGCAGGCGCTCACCGGGCAGGAGGCCTGAGAACAGGACGATCAGCAGCGGCCAGAGATAGGCGATCAGCCCCGCTTCGGCAGCAGGGGCAAGCCGCAGGGCAGAGAAGTAGAGCGCGTGATAGCCAAAAAGCCCCAATGTGCCAAACAGATAGACGCGCACAGGGACGTGGCGCAGATCCCGCAATCCGCCGCTCAGGAAGGTCCAGACAAGGCCAATAGAGCCGCCGATGGTAAAGCAGATCGCATTCAGCAGCAGAGGCGGGGCAGGCGCTGTGCCGACGGTAAAGAGCGCCAGCAGCGCCCAGAGAAGCACGGCGACAAATCCGATCGCGGTGGCCCGGCGTTGCGCAGGGAGGGCTTGGTCAGCTGTCATTCGAGGGAGATCTCTTCTACGGGGATGATCTCGAAACCTTCCGACACATAGGAGGTTTTTTCAATCTCGCCCATGAACCAGTCGTGAAAGGCTTTGATCTGTGGGCGTTCTTCGGTGCCTTTTGCACAGACAAAGCGAAACCGGCCCTGAATGCCGATGGCGGTTTTGAACGGCGCGACCAGGCGGCCAGCGTGAAGGTCCGTGACGATCACAGCCCGGCGTCCAAGGGCAACGCCGACGCCTGCAAGGGCTGCGTCAACCGCATGGTCTGCCTGCGAAAAATGGGCTCCGTGGGAGGGCGCAAAGTTGATCCCCTGACTGGCAAACCAGGTGGGCCAGTCACAGGGTGGTGTAATGAAATGCAGGGATTCATCGAACAGGAGTGGGGCCTCTGTCAGGCTTTCCGGCGTCGTGTACTTTTCTGCCAGTTCCGGGGTCATGACTGGCGTCAGCCATTCGTTGCGCAATGGGTATGACCACAGCCCTTCATCCGGCCCCACGCCAAAGCGGATCGCGACATCCACCTCATCTCGGTCAAAATCCATCATCCTGAGGGTGGCAGAAAACCGAAGATCGATCTCGGGATGGGCGCGGGCGAACTCATATAGTCGGGGGGCCAGCCATTTGGAGGTGAAAGCAGGGCCGGCCGTCACGGTGAGGGTGCTGTTGTCCTGCAGGCGCCGGGTCGCGCGCCAGGCATCGCCGAGGATTTCAAAGCCCTCGGCAGCGCCGGGCGCCAGGGTGCGTCCCGCTTCGGTCAGCTCGACTGCGCGGTTAAGGCGGCGGAACAGCGGCTCTCCCAGATGCTCTTCGAGGGATTTGATCTGAAAGGACAGGGCAGCGGGCGTCACGTTCAATTCCTCTGCCGCTTTGGCAAAGGACATATGGCGGGCAGCGGCATCAAAGGCACGCAGGGCGGTCAAGGGGGGCAGGCGATCTGACATGAACGCATAAATAATACTTAACTGAATGGATGAAAAGTCTCGTTTGTCAGCTTTCTGTCAGTGTCCCATATTCAGGTCAGGTTAAAGATGCTGATCCGAAACGGAGGTTTGCAAGATGGAATACACAGCCAACGCAGATATCAAACTGGCCATGCAGCGCGCCCATGAGGAACGCGGCCAGGTTCTGAAATCCTTTTGGGCGCTGCTGTTCCGGCGCAGCAAGCCCACGGTGATCCGCACCGGAGCTTCCCGCTGGGCATAGCGCGCATGTCCTTACGGGATTTGAAAAGGGCCGGTCCTGATGGACCGGCCCTTGTTTCTTTGATGCAATGGCTGGGGATCAGACGAAGAACTGACCGCCGTTGGCCGAAATGGTCGAACCGTTGATGAAACCTGCATCGTCGGAGGCCAGGAAGGTCACGCAGCGCGCGATTTCCTCGGGCTCGCCCAGACGACCGGTCGGGATCTGGCCGATGATCGATTCGCGCACCTTTTCTGGAACCGCCATGACCATTTCGGTCGCGATATAGCCGGGGCAGATCGCGTTTGCGGTGATGCCGGCACGTGCGCCTTCTTGCGCCAGGGACTTCACGATGCCCAGATCGCCGGCCTTGGTAGCGGCATAGTTCACCTGCGCGAACTGGCCCTTCTGACCGTTGATCGAGGAGATCACGATGATGCGGCCGAACTTGCGCTCACGCATGCCAGGCCAGATCGGGTGGATGGTGTTGAAGACGCCGGTGAGGTTGGTGTCGATCACCTGATGCCACTGTTCCGGTGTCATCTTGTGGAAGGGAGCATCGCGGGTGATGCCGGCATTGGCGACGACCACATCGATTGGGCCAAGGTCGGCTTCAACCTTTTCGATGCCTGCCTTGCTTTCCTCGTAGTCGCCGACGTTCCATTTGTAGGTCTGGATGCCGGTTTCTTCGGTGAACTTGGCCGCGGCTTCGTCATTGCCGGCATAGGTGGCCGCGACGTCATAGCCTTCGGCCTTCAGCGCTTTGGAAATTGCTGCGCCGATGCCGCGGGAGCCGCCGGTGACGAGTGCAGTACGTGCCATTGAGTTTTCCTCCAGTGATTCATTTGCTTGGTAATCTTGCTACATGCGAGGTAAAAAATGCGCAACAATATTTCGCGGTGAAATTTTCTGCAGTGCCGCATAAATTGTCGCACCCCCCACAAAGTCTTGAAGCATAAAAGAAAAGGGCGCCACAGCGGCGCCCTATGTTATGTCAGGTTTTACGCTCCAATTACGGGCGCTCCACGCACATGGCAACGCCCATACCGCCGCCGATGCAAAGGGTGGCCAGGCCCTTCTTGGCGCCCCGCCGTTTCATCTCAAAGAGCAGCGTGTTCAGCACCCGGCAGCCCGAAGCGCCGATGGGGTGACCGATGGCGATGGCGCCGCCGTTGACGTTGACGATCGCCGGATCCCAGCCCATTTCCTTGTTCACGGCGCAGGCCTGCGCGGCAAAGGCCTCGTTGGCTTCGACCAGATCCAGGTCCGATGCGCTCCAGCCTGCTTTCTCGAGCGCCTTGCGCGAGGCGTAGATCGGGCCAACGCCCATGATCGACGGATCAAGACCGGCAGTGGCGTAGGAGGCGATGCGGGCCAGCGGTTCGATCCCGCGCTTTTCGGCCTCATCGGCGCTCATCAGCAGGGTTGCAGCGGCGCCGTCGTTGAGGCCGGATGCGTTGGCCGCGGTGACCGAGCCGTCCTTGGTGAAGGCGGGGCGCAGTTTCTGCATGGCTTCGATGGTGGCGCCGTGGCGGATGTATTCGTCGCTGTCCACCACGATGTCGCCCTTGCGGGTTTTCACGGTGAAGGGGGTGATCTCGTCGGCAAATTTGCCGGCCTTCTGGGCTGCTTCGGCCTTGTTCTGGCTGCCGACGGCGAATTCGTCCTGCTGATCACGGGAGATCTGCCATTTTTCGGCAACATTCTCGGCGGTCTGACCCATGTGATAGCCGTTGAAGGCGTCCCACAGACCGTCGCGGATCATGGTGTCGATGTATTTCATGTCGCCCATTTTGTGACCGGCGCGCAGGTGGGCCGCATGGGGGCTGAGGGTCATGTTTTCCTGACCGCCCGCACAGACGATAGCCGCATCGCCAAGCTGGATATGCTGAGCGCCAAGGGCCACGGCGCGCAGGCCCGAGCCGCAGACCTGGTTGATGCCCCAGGCGGCGCTTTCGATGGGCAGGCCGGCGTTGATATGCGCCTGACGGGCGGGGTTCTGGCCCTGCGCGGCGGTCAGAACCTGGCCGAGAATGGTTTCCGAAACTTCGCTTTTGTCCACACCGGCGCGGGCGACGACGGCTTCCAGCACGGCAGCCCCCAGATCGTGAGCCGGGGTATTGGCGAATGCGCCGCCAAAGCTTCCCACAGCGGTCCGCGCGGCGGATGCGATTACAACATTGGTCATTGATATGGGTCCTCTGCCATCAAATGTATGTGGGACTGTCCCACCAGCGCGGATGATGGTGAAATCAAAACACCGCGATAGCGACCTTCCCTCCCTTAGTCCCAGGCAGGCATAGCGCATTGCTGCACCTGCAGCAATCGACAGGGTGTCTCAGGGGTTGAAGGGAAGTCAACCGCCAAGAATGCAAAAAGCCATCGGATGCGATGGCTTTGAGATCTGCAGTAACCCGACAGGAAGGTGGCTCAGGCGCGGCTGCGTTGTTTCAGCTCTTCCAGCCAGGGGGGGCTGACCGTTGGGGCACCGAACAGGAAGCCCTGCATACAGTCCACTCCGACGGAGACAAGGAACTGCGCATCCGCTTCGGATTCCACCGACTCAGCCACCACCAGCATATCGAACTGCTTTGCGATGCCGACCAGCGCGCAGGTCACCGCCTGATTATCGGCGTTCTCGCTAATGCCGCGGATGAACTGCCCGTCAATCTTGACCGCATCGAAAAAGAAATTGCGGAAATGGCCGATGGCCGTTGTGCCCGCGCCGAAATTGTCGAGCGCAAAGGCGATGCCGTGCTTTTGCATGCGCTGCATGAAGTCGATGACCAACTCGGGCGTGGCCATGGCCGAGGCTTCGGAGATTTCGAGAATCAGCCGCTCGCCAATGGTTGCATCCTTTTTCAGGAAGCGGTTCAGCACATCCATCCAGCGGCCATAGCCGATAGAGCGTGCCGACATATTGACCGACAGGCGGATCTGAGGGGACTTCGCAAGGGCTCTCAGGCCATGCTGAAGGGCCAGACAATCGAGCGCCCGCCCGGTCTCGGTCTCTTCCACCACATGCATGAAATCGCGCGCAGGAATGACCCGGCCAGTCGGATCGAGAACCCGGATATAACCTTCGTAGAAGGCGGTTTGATGGGGGGGCATGGCCTGCATGACCGGCTGAAAGGCCAGCATGGTCTGGTCATGTTTTACCGCCTCTGCAACCATGTCGAGGGTCGATCGGTCGCGTGACACCACTGCCGCGTTCAGCGGGCTCTCCGCGCCTTCCGGCATATCCGCCTTTTTCCAGCGTCTTTTATTCACCGTGATTCCCTCGGCTGATCCTGCGCGCATGCAGACAAACTATGCTTTGGATTGCACTCTCGGGCAAAAGGGTGAAGCGAGGTTTAAAGATACATTTTTAGTGAACTTGCCAGTGCGGGAGTGAACGGCCCCGGACAGGAGCTGCAGCATCAGGAGGCATCGAACCCGGGCGTGCCACGGTCCTGAGGGTTGCGGGCCAGGTGTTTGGCCTTGATGCCTTCGCTGGTGTCGCGACTGCCGTCGTGGCTGTAGCCGGGCGGGGCAACAGCGTAAAGCAGGCGCTGTTTCCAGGAGAGCCCCGGCTGTGTCATGTCCCGAAAGATACCCACCCATTCGTGAAAGGCGACACGCAGCGGGTTGAAGGTGCCGATGTTGTGCACCAGGCCATAGTCGACCCGGTCGCCCTCCTGCTCGGGCACAAACGTTCCGAACATCTTGTCCCAGATGATGAAGACGCCGGCATAGTTGCAGTCAAGGTATCGTGCATTGCGCCCATGGTGAGCGCGGTGATGGCTCGGGGTGTTCATCACCGCTTCGAACCAGCGGGGCATCTTGCCGATCGCCTCGGTATGAATCCAGAACTGATAGACCAGGTTGATGCCGCCCACGAACAGCACCAGCGCCGGGTGAAAGCCCATCAGCACCAGCGGCGCGCGGACCACCATCATGAAGGTAAAGGTGCCAGTCCAGGTCTGCCGCAGTGCGGTTGTCAGGTTGTAGTGCTGGCTTGAGTGATGGTTCACATGGCTGGCCCAGACCCAGCGCACCCTGTGGCCAAAGCGGTGCACCCAGTAGTAGCGCAGATCATCCAGCACAAAACAGGTGACGATAGCCCAGACCGATGTGCCCATGTCCAGCGGCGTGATCCGCCAAAGAAGCATGAAAAAGCCCCAGGCGATGAACCCCAGAAGGATCCCCGAGGCCACACTGCCGGCCCCCATGATGAGCGAGGTCAGCGCATCGCGCGTCTCGTATCGCCCGCCGCGTCCCTTGATGGCGATCCACAGGAACTCGGCCAGGATCGCCGCAATGAAGAAGGGCACCGCATATTGGGTCACATCTGGGTATGAGATCGCATCACTCATGGCAGGGCTCCGTCAGGGGGATGTCATCAACTGTTGCCAACGTTCCCGCTCGCGCGGCTCGAGGGCGAGGGAGACGCCGGGCGTGCCGAAATCATGGAACTCCACCCGCAGGCCGTGGTCCGTTTCCATCACGTCAAAATCAATGAGGTGACGCGCAACGGTATCGGCGCCAAAGGACCACAAGAGGCCGGTCGCCACAGACGTCTGGACCAATGCCGCATGGCGATCTTCCGAGACCATCACCTGATGCACTTCGTCATCCGGAAAATGCCGGTGCCAGGCCGTGCGCGCATCTTCTGCCGACAGAACAGTTTGGGCCGAGCGGCCGGTCAAATGCAAGATCAGCGCAACGAGGCTGACCCCACCGACAACCATGATCAGCAGTAGGTCCAGTGGCATATCTTCCTCCCTGCGGGCAGAATGAAGCTGTCAGCAGGGACCTGTCAAAGGTTGCGTGGGGGAAACTGGCCTCAGATTAGCGCGTCAGGGCGCGGCGATCAGTTCTGCAATAATGGCCTTGGCGCTGTCGCTGTTCCATTCCGCGTCCCCCAGGAGGCGCGCGACCTCTTCCCCTTCGCGGTTGATCAGCACGGTGATGGGCAGGCCGATCACCGCCATGGTGCGGGCCAGCGCCTGTTTGGGGTCGGTGTGGCGCGGCAGGTTGGTGATGCCGTTTTCGTCAAAGAACTTGACGATGCCCGCAGGCGTGTTGCGCCCGGTGGCGATGGTCAGTACTTCGAAATCCTCGCCGTCGAACTCCTGCTGCAACTCGGCGATCTGGGGCATTTCCTTGCGGCAGGGCGCGCACCAAGTGGCCCAGAAGTTCAACAGCACGATCTTGCCCTTGTAATCGGCCAGGGTCGCAGTGCCGCCGTCATCCTCAAGGAAGAACTCCGCATCGGATACTTCGCGCGGCTCGCTGTGGACAACCAGTCGTTTCAGGCTGTCTGCGCGCAGGGCTTCCAGCGTTGCAACATCTGCGGCCAAGGCGGCATTTGCACCCAAGCTCAGGGCCATATAAAGGGTGAGGTGACGAAACAGACGCATGTTATCTCCGGGGTTCAGCCATGACAGATCAATCCTCAAACCAGATGTGGGGCGGCCGCTTTGCCGCTGGCCCTGACGCGATCATGGAGGCAATTAATGCCTCGATCGGGTTTGACAAGCGTATGGCAGCCCAGGACATCGCAGGCTCAAGGGCCCATGCAGCTATGCTGGCCGCAACAGGCGTCATTACGGATAACGACGCGACAGCCATTCGGGAAGGGCTGCTCACGGTCTTGTCAGAGATTGAAAGCGGCACGTTCCAGTTCTCCACCGCGCTCGAAGACATCCACATGAACGTGGAGGCGCGCCTGAAGGAGATCATCGGAGAGCCCGCCGGGCGTCTGCACACGGGCCGCAGTCGCAACGATCAGGTCGCCACCGATTTCAAACTCTGGGTGCGCGATCAGTTCGATGCGGCGGAATCTGGCCTGCTGGCGCTGATCAAGGCGCTCTTGGCCCAGGCCGAGGCGGGCGCCGACTGGGTGATGCCCGGCTTTACCCACCTTCAGACCGCGCAGCCCGTCACCTGGGGCCATCACATGATGGCCTATGTGGAGATGTTTGGCCGTGACCTGTCCCGCGTGCGCGATGCCCGCGCCCGTATGAACGAAAGCCCCTTGGGCGCGGCGGCGCTGGCGGGCACCTCCTTCCCCATCGACCGCGATATGACAGCGCAGGCGCTGGGCTTTGATCGCCCCGCCGCAAACTCGCTGGACGCCGTATCGGACCGGGATTTCGCGCTGGAGTTCCTGTCGGTTGCTTCGATCTGCGCCGTGCACCTCAGCCGCTTTGCCGAAGAACTGGTGATCTGGTCCTCGGCGCAGTTCCGCTTTGTGACCCTGTCGGATCGCTTCTCGACCGGATCGTCGATCATGCCGCAAAAGAAAAACCCCGATGCGGCCGAGCTGATCCGTGCCAAGGTGGGTCGCATCTATGGTGCCAATACCGCGCTGATGATGGTGATGAAGGGCCTGCCGCTGGCCTATTCCAAGGATATGCAGGAAGACAAGGAACAGGTCTTTGACGCCGCCGACAACTGGATGCTGGCGCTGGCCGCGATGGAGGGGATGGTGAAGGACATGACCGCCAACCGCGACTCGCTGGCCGCCGCTGCGGGCTCTGGTTTCTCGACCGCGACCGATCTGGCCGATTGGCTGGTGCGGGTTCTGAAAGTGCCCTTCCGCGATGCCCACCATGTGACCGGCACGCTTGTGGCTATGGCCGAAAGCCGGGGCTGCGATCTGCCGGACCTCAGCCTTGAAGACATGCAAGGGGTCCATGCCGGGATCACCGAGGATATTTTTTCCGTGCTGGGTGTCGAAAATTCCGTCAATTCGCGCATGTCCTATGGTGGCACGGCGCCAGCACAGGTGCGGGCCCAAGTTGCGCGCTGGACCGAGGCGCTGGGGGGCTGACCGGGGACGTGAGCGGGACCATGCCGCAGTCTCTGCAGTGCGGCGCTTGTGATTGTTCCCCGCGCCGCCCATACTTGATCAAGGTATCTCGCACCCGGAGGATCTGACCCGATGCGCATTTTCCTTTTTGGTTTGCTTGCCGCCGCGTCGCTGGCGGCCTGCGGTGTGGACGGAGAACCCGTGCGCCCTGCGCTCAATGCTGGCATGTCGGTGTCCAGTAGTGGCGTTCACGCAGGCGGTAGCGTCGGCGTCCAAAAGGGGCCGTTGAACATTCTTCTGGGCTTTTAGTGGCGGGACTTTTGGCGCGAAAAGCTGTTTTGGTCGCCGTTTGATTGTGAAAGGTCATCGATCTGTGATGAGTGCGTTTCCCGCATATGCCAAAGGTACCCTGGTTGTATTGACGATTGGCGCTCTGGCGGCCTGCGAGCCGCTTGCCTCCTCCCCTGCGCCGCAGTCGAAAAGTGCGGCGCCTTCGTCTCCCGGCGTTTCGGTGTCCGGCACCGCCCGCGTCGGGATCTCTATCGGGGGGTGACGGGGGTCATATCTGCGGGACCGGTATCAGTCGGCCCCGTGTCAGAGCAAAGCGACCTGAAGTGATGGCTCAGTTGATGTTCCCCATAGCACGGGCCGATGGCATCGTTCTGGCAGGATGATAGAAAGAACTCAAAAGGCCCCCAAATGTGCCGGGGTGCGAAACGTTTCATCGCCCACAGTGCTGCGCGGCCCAGCCACAGGGGCAGGTGCGTGACGCGTGGAGAGCGGCTGAGCGCCAGAAATGCCAGATCCGCGATCTGATCGAGGCTCAGGATTTGCGGCCCGCCAATCTCTATGTCTTCTTCTTTTGCTTCGATACTGTCCACGATGGCTTTGGCCAGATCGTTGCCGTCAATCGGATTTAGGCGAACCGACCCATCTCCGATTAGCCAGACGCGCCCGCGTCGTGCCATCTCTAGGATTTCTTCCATATCGGAGAAAAACCCATTGGGGCGTATGACGCAGGTTTGAAGCGGTGCTGTTTGCAGAGTGGCTACAAATCGGGCCTTTGCTGCGACCAGATCCGAAGCAGGGGCGCCGCGCGTCATGACATGAACATAGGTAAAGCTCTTGACCTCAGCGTTGACGGCTTCTCTCAGCAGGTTGAGGTTGGCCTGATAATCTACATCCATATAGCTCAACCGGTCCGTCTGCCGGGTCAGCCCGAGGGCCGAAATCACCAGGTCGACGTCGTCCATGATCCCGAGCAGCGTCTTGGGATCAGTGGCTTCTGCTTCGACAAGGCTAACCCCTTCGGGCAGACCGGACCTGTCCGAACCCGGGCGCACCAGCGCCTTGACGCCATATCCACGCGTGACCAACTGAGTGACGATGCGGCGACCCAAATAGCCAGTCGCGCCGGCCACAAATGCCGTTTTGATGTCCTGTGCCATTGACTTAAATCCATTTTTGACCAACTGATCAATTTTGATTGTGTGTATTTAGGAATCCGTTTGCTGACCGGCAAGTCATTTAAGTGCCCAGGTCGCGCAACCCCGCTATGCAAAAAGTGCACATTAGGCCGAAAGGAGCTGGCATGCCCAAGATCGTCGACAAGCCAAAAATGCGAGCTCAGATCCTGGATGCGGCCATGCTGTGTTTTACGCAGAAGGGATATCACGCGACCAAGATGGCGGATGTTGCACGTCAGGCGGGAATGGCAAAGGGGACTTTGTACCTGTATTTCACCGGAAAGGACGAGGTGATACTGACGTTGATTCAGTCCTATTTTGGCCAGATCCGGGCCGAGATCGAGAGCCTGCCCGCGCCGCACAGCCTTGAGGACTATCTTTCCCTGTTGCGCATGATCGTGAGCCTTGAGAAACGCAAGATGACCGCCCTGATCTTTGAGATACTGGGGCCCGGTTTCACCGATCCGCGCGGCGTGCAGATCATCGGCGGCTTTTTCGATTGGCTTGCAGGACATTGGGCGCAGCATTTCGCGGATCTGGCGGCCTCTGGGCAGATCCGCAGCGACAATGACCCCAAAGTGCTGGCACGCGCCGTTATTGCCATGCTGGACGGATTGTTTCTGCACCTTACGGTGTTTTCCCCCGAAGAGCCTCTTGCCGTGGCGCGGCGCGAGGCGGCGCTGACGCTGATTGCATCGGGTCTCAAGGGGTAGGCCAGAAGGGGCCATTCGATGACAATTCCATTGATCCGCCGCCCTCTTTTGGTCTAAGCGCCAAAGCATGGATCATTTTCTTTATCGCGACGGCGCGCTCTGCGCCGAGGATGTTCCGCTGGCTGAGATTGCAGCTGCGGTAGGCACGCCTTTCTACGTCTATTCCACCGCAACCTTGTTGCGGCACTTTCGCCTGTTTGATGAGGCACTTAAGGGAACAGACCACCTGGTCTGCTATGCGATGAAGGCGGCCAGCAACCAGGCCATTCTCAAAACCCTGGCTGAGGCGGGCGCTGGCATGGATGTGGTCAGCCAGGGCGAATACCTGCGCGCCAGGGCCGCAGGTGTGCCGGGGGATCGCATCGTCTTTTCAGGGGTGGGCAAGACGGCGGAGGAAATCCGCTGCGCCCTGTCTGGTGGCATTCGCCAGTTCAACGTGGAATCCGAGCCAGAGATGGAAGTGATCAACGCCGTTGCGCTGGAGCTTGGTGCGCGGGCGCCCATTACGATCCGTATCAACCCGGATGTAGACGCCAAGACACACGCCAAGATCGCGACCGGCAAGTCCGAGAACAAGTTCGGCATTCCGATTTCGCGCGCCAGCGAAGTCTACGCCCATGCCGCCAGCCTGCCGGGACTGGAAGTGATCGGGATTGACGTTCACATCGGCTCGCAGCTGACCGAGCTGGCGCCCTTTGAAGCCGCCTATCGCAAGGTGGCTGAGCTGACCGAAACTCTGCGCGCCGAAGGCCATGACATCCGCCGCCTTGATCTCGGCGGCGGTCTTGGCATTCCTTACACCCGATCGAACGAGGCCCCGCCGCTGCCGGTGGAATACGGCGCGCTGATCAAGCGCACCCTCGGCCATCTGGGCTGTGAGATCGAGATCGAACCGGGTCGCCTGATCGCGGGCAACGCGGGGTTGATGGTCAGCAAGGTGATCTACGTGAAATCGGGTGAGGACCGCGATTTCCTCATCATCGATGGTGCCATGAACGATCTGATTCGCCCGGCCATGTATGAGGCGCATCACGACATCATTCCGGTGATCGAGCCTGCGCCCGGTGTCGAAAGCCAGCCCTATGACATCGTCGGCCCGGTCTGCGAGACCGGCGATACCTTTGCCAAACAGCGTGAGATGCCGCCGCTGAATGCCGGGGATCTGATCGCCTTCCGCAGCGCCGGTGCCTATGGCGCGGTGATGGCGAGCGAGTACAACTCTCGCCCCCTGATCCCCGAGGTGCTGGTACATGGGGATCAATTCGCGGTTATCCGCCGACGTCCGACCTTTGACGAAATGATAAACCGCGATACCATTCCAGAATGGCTCTGATCGCTGATGCGGGATTTTTGCGGTTGGGGCTGCCCCGCAACCGCGCCCGCATGGGTGAGAATGAGGCATTGCCTTTATGGCCGAACGTGAATCTGCATTCGCAAACTCCGATCCACGGCTGAAGCCGTTGCGCTGGCCTCTGCGACTGACCTGTGCAGGGTTGGTGGCAGAACAACTGTTGCGCGCCTTCTGGCCTGCAGCCTCTGTTGTGATGGCGGTCCTGGCCGCGGTGATGCTGGGGCTGCATGACGAAATGCCGGTGGAACTGGTGTGGTCCGGAGCAGTGCTCAGCCTGCTTGCGCTCTGCGCGACACTGATCTGGGGGTTGCGGCGGATCTCCTGGCCGAGCCGGGCCGATGCCCTGATCCGTCTGGATGCGACCATGCCCGGGCGGCCGGTCAGCGCCTTGCTGGACGCGCAGGCGATTGGCGCCACAGATCCGGCCTCGATCGCCCTGTGGCAGGCCCATCAGAGGCGGATGGCGGCGGCTGCGGCCAAGGCCCGCGCCCCGGCGCCAAATCTCAGGATTGCAGCGGCCGATCCCTTTGCGCTGCGCTATATGGCGCTGTTGTCACTGGTCGTGGCGCTGGTCTTTGGCTCCCTTTGGCGGGTGAGCAGCCTGTCAGGCATGACCCCCGGCGCGGCCTCTGCCATGAGCGGTCCAACCTGGGAGGGCTGGATCGCACCACCGCGCTACACTGGCCTTCCGGTTCTTTATCTCAACGACCAGCCCGAAGGCGCCCTGACCCTGCCCGAAGGCAGCCGGATCACCCTGCGGTTTTATGGCGAGATCGGCGCGCTCAGCCTTGATGAAACCCTGTCGGCGCGCACTGGCGAAGTGCCCCCCGCGACCGACCCCGAGCAGGAATTCGACGTTGCCAAAGGTGGCAGGCTTGCCATCGAGGGGCAGGGCGGGCGCAGCTGGGATGTGTCCCTCGCCCCTGATGCCCCGCCGACAATTGCAGTCGCAGGCCACCCCGAGATGGGATCTGACGGTGCTCTGTCCCTCCCTTTCGCGGCGCAGGACGACTATGGAGTCATTGGCGGAACAGTCCGTATTTCCCTCGACTTGGCGGCGCTTGACCGCGTGCACGGCCTGAGCGTCGACCCCGATGCGCGCGAGGATATCGTCCTTGACCTGCCGCTGCCCTTGACGGGCAGCCGCCAGGACTTCACCGAAAACCTGATCGAGGATTTCGACCAGCACCCCTGGGCCAATATGCCTGTGACCTTTACCTTCACGGCCAAGGATGCGGCGGCTCAAAGTGGCAGTTCTGCGCCCTTTGGCGGACCTCTGACCGCGCGGCGGTTCTTTGATCCGCTGGCCGCCTCTGTGGCCGAGCAGCGCCGCGACCTGTTGTGGGCGCGCGGCAATGGCGCTCGGGTGGCGCAGATCCTGCGGGCGCTGTCGCACCGCCCTGATGAGGTGTTCCGTGATGCCGGTAGCTACCTGCGCCTGCGCGGAATCCTGCGGCGGCTGGAAAGCTATGTGGCGACGGGGCTCACCGCGCCTCGGCAGGATGACATCGCCGCTGCGCTGTGGGATCTGGCCGTGACGCTGGAAGAGGGCGATGTGGGCGATGCGCTCGAGCGGATGCGTCGCGCTCAGGAGCGCCTGAGCCAGGCGATGCGCGAAGGGGCCAGCGATCAGGAGATCGCCCGCCTGATGCAGGAGTTGCGTCAGGCCACGGATGACTATCTGCGCCAGCTGCAGCGGCAGGCCCAGCAGGACGGCGAAATGGGCGAGTCGGGTGAGATGTCCGACAACACGATACAGCTCAGCCAGGATGATCTGCAGGCGATGATGGACCGCATCCAGGAACTGATGGAGCAGGGCCGTATGGCCGAGGCAGAACAGGCGCTGCGCGAATTCCAGCAGATGATGGAGAATATGCGCATGGCTCAGGGCCAGCAGGGTCAGGGCGGTGGAAGCGAGGGCCGCGAGGCGATGGAGGGTCTGGCTGAAACCCTGCGTGAGCAGCAGGGCCTGTCGGATCAGGCCTTCCGAGACTTGCAGGAGCAGTTCAACGGCGACGCGCAGCGCGGAGAAAGCCAGGGCAACGAGGGGCGCAATGGCGGTCAGGGCCGCGGTCAAAGCCACGAGGGGTCTGGCGGCTCCGGACAGGCCGGAGATCCCTCTGGTCAAGGGCAGGGCGGCACCGAGCAGGGAAACGATGCCCAGAGCCTTGCCGATCGTCAGCAGGCCTTGCGCAATGAACTGGACCGTCAGCGTGATGGGCTGCCCTTTGGCGGCGAAGAGGGGCGCGATGCCCGCGATGCGCTGGACCGCGCGGGCCGCGCCATGGAGGGCGCTGAAGAGGCTCTGCGTCAGGGCGATCTGGCCGAGGCAATCGACCAGCAATCCGACGCGATGGAAGCGCTGCGCGAAGGTATGCGGTCTTTGGGGGAGGCGATGGCGCAGCGCCAGCAGCCCGGGCAGAACCAAGGGCAGGGCGAGGCGCAGCCCAATGCCTCGGCGAGCGGTATCGACCCGCTTGGACGCAGCACCGGGATTGATGAGGGGCGGACCGGCGCTGTCCCGGATCAAGGCTCGGCTCATGGGCGCGCCTGGCAACTGCTGGAAGAAATCCGCCGGCGGTCAGAGGACCGCAGCCGCAGCGAAGAAGAGCGCGGCTACCTTCAGCGGCTGTTCGACAGGTTCTAGGTGGCGCGGTAGAGGTCTTTGCGCCGCCCGTTGTATCAGAGCTGCGGCGCCTGCAGGGCTTTGACCTGAGCATCGAGCCAGATGCGTGCCTGATCGACCCAGGTGACATAGGCACTGAGGTAGGGATCTGCCTGCGGCATCGACTCTGCAATCTGACCTGCGTTGGTGTAGACCATCAAAAGCAGCAGAAAGAGCAGGATGGTAAGCGCAAATCCACGCGCGAACCCGCTTTTGCGGGGCGCTTCGGTCTCTTTGGCAGCGGGCTGGGCGGCCGCAGCCGTATCGCCAGCGCGCAGGGTGGAGTTGATCTCTTCGATGTCGGGCAGGATGTCGCGCCGCTGGCCGCTTTCTTCGGCCGCAAGCTGCCGGGGATCCTGCCCGTGCAGGCGCGCCATGCGATCCTTGGCCTGACGGGCGCGCAGAGTGCTGTCGCTTTCCGGCAGATCATCAAGGCCAAGGTTCGGCTGGCTTTCCAGGCCGCTTGATGAGGCCGCAGCAGCAGCACGCAAATTGGCTTCACGTTCAGCCTCTTCGCGCAGGATGTCCGACAGGGCCGGGTCCAGCCCGCGCTGCGGACGTGGTGTCACCTCAGGCTCCGGTTCTGGTGCGGCTGGATCGGCATCGGCCTCTGGTTCCGGGGGCGAGATCTCTTCCTCTGGGTGGGGCCGGTCAGTGGCCGCCTCTGGCGCTTGTGCCGCAGGAGCCACTTCATCTGCTTCAAACCCATCGGAGACGGCGGCGTCCTGTGCCTCGGGAGAGCCAATTCCGCCTTCGAACCAGGTGGTGCCACAGTTGGAACACTGAACATCACGCCCTTCCTCCGGAATCACGTCATCCGGCACTTCGTACTGGGCGGCGCAATTCGGACATGTCAGGCGCATTCAGGGACTCCTTGGCCCGGAATTGAACTGGGGCCATATGGCGTTATTTCCAAATGATCATAGGAAGTTCCGATGCCTCAAGAAAGGGGGCAAATGCAAACAGGCCAAAGTCCCTGACATATCGGGGAAGCGGGCAAAGCGCTGCGGGCCATTGAAACTGGCGATGCTCTGGGGCAAAACGAGCGGGCAGAAGCTGGGGGCCGCCGTGATCGAGCTGGACAATCTGGGCTACAACTATGGCGGCGGAGAGCTGCTGAGCGGCGTGTCGGTCAAGCTGGCACCGGGATCTTTCCATTTTCTGACTGGTCCATCGGGCGCGGGCAAGACCACGCTGTTGAAGCTATGCTATGGAGCCCTGACACCGACCTCAGGTCGTGTTCGGGCCTTCAACATGGATGTCAAAGGCTTGGACCGGGACCAGATGGCGCTTCTGCGGCGCCGTGTTGGCGTGGTGCATCAGGACTGCCGGTTTCTGGATCATCTGCCGGTGATCGAGAATATCGCCCTGCCGCTGACCGTATCCGGGCGTGACCTGGGGCAGGAAGAGGCGAACCTGCGCGAACTCCTGAACTGGGTGGGGCTTGCGGATCGCTCTGATGCGCTGCCGCCGGAGCTTTCGGGCGGGGAACGCCAGCGCGCGGCCCTTGCGCGCTCGGTCATTCTGTCCCCGGATGTGATCATCGCGGACGAGCCGACCGGAAATGTTGATTGGGAAATGTCCCAGCGCCTTCTGCAGCTCTTGGTGGAGCTCAACCGCATGGGCAAGACCATCCTGGTGGCGACGCATGATTTGTCGCTGATTCGTGCTGCCAAAAATCAGGTGCAGGCGCGGGTACTCAGGATCTGGGACAGGCAGCTGCATCTGGCGGGGGCGGATTTATGAGCAGCGACAGCTTTGCCGGACACCTCAAGACGCTCATCATCGGTGATGTCCAGGCCGACCGGGTGGTCCCGCCAAGCGGGTTCACCGCGCAACTGACTCTTTTTGCAGCCGGGGCGATGGCCTTTCTGGCGGTCTTTGCGCTGGCCTTGTCGCTGGCGTCGGGGCGGCTGGCGGATCGCTGGGCGGATGAACTGGCCCGCGCGGCGACGCTGCGCATCAACGCCCCGGCCGAGCAGCGCGCCGCCCAGACCGAAGCCGCGCTCAAGATCCTGCGTCAGACACCGGGGGTGGCCTCGGCCCGCGCCTTTACCGCCGACGAACAGGCGGCCTTGCTGGCGCCCTGGTTCGGCGCTGGCGTGCCTTTGGACGCCCTGCCCGTGCCGCAGCTGATCGAAGTGATCGAGGATGATCCCGGCTATGATGCCACCGGGTTGCGCCTGCGCCTGCAGGCCGAGGTGCCGGGGGCGGTGCTCGACGATCACACCCGCTGGCGGGAGCCACTGGTCGAGGCGGCGCATTCCCTGCGGCTGTTGGCGGTGGTCTCGATCCTGCTGATCGCAGGCGCCATGGGGGCGATGATCACGCTCGCGGCCAATGCAGCCCTTGCGGCCAATGCACAGGTCATTGAGGTGCTGCGCCTTGTGGGCGCCCAGGACGGCTATATCGCGCAGGCCTTCATTCGCCGCTTTACCCTGCGGGCGCTCAGCGGTGCAGCAGTTGGCATGGCCTTTGGCATGCTGGGGGTCTGGCTGATGCCTGCCGCCTCGGACGAAGGCGGGTTTCTGACTGGCCTTGGTTTTCAGGGCTTTGGCTGGCTTTTGCCGCTTGCCATTCCGCTGCTTGGGGCGCTTGTCGCCTATGTCGCAACCACCCGCGCCGCCAAGAAACGCCTGGGAGATCTTACGTGAAAGACGCAATTCAATGGCTGCGCTCGCTGCTTTTTGTGGGCCAGATCTACCTGATGATGCCGCTTGTTGGCCTCGTCTTTGCGCCCTGGGCGATCTTCAGCAAGCGCGGTGCCCGTGTTTGCTGCAAGACCTATTCGCGCTGGGTGTTCTGGAGCGCGCGCTGGATGGTAGGCATTCGCTGCGAGGTCCGCGGCACCCCGCCCGAAGGTGAAGCGCTGATTGCCGCCAAGCATCAATCCTTCCTCGATATCATGATGATCTTTACCGCCCTGCCCACGGCCAAGTTCATCATGAAAAAAGAGATCCTGCGCACGCCGGTGATCGGCCAATATGCCAAGCTCTTGGATTGCGTTGCCGTGGACCGGGGCAAGCGCGGCGCGGCGATCCAGAAGATGGTACGCGATGTGGATGCCGGACGGCAGGAGGCGGGCCAACTGGTGATCTACTCGCAAGGCACCCGCGTCGCCCCGGGCGTCAAGGCCGAGTACAAGGTTGGCACCGGCGTTCTTTATGAACAACTGGCGCAGACCTGCGTGCCGGTGGCCACCAATGTTGGAGTTCTGTGGCCACGCAAGGGGATCATGCGCCGCCCGGGCGTTGCGGTGGTTGAGTTTTTGGACCCCATTGAACCGGGTCTGGAGCGGCAAGAGTTTATGCAGATTTTGGAAAAGCGGGTCGAAGAGCGATCCGATGCATTGATGCGCGAAGTGGGGTTTGAACCAGATGGAATACATCAACAGTCATGACGATCTTGAGGCGCTTTACGGGAAACCGGGAGCGCCTTCTTTACGAAAAGTGGCGCGCCGGATGACGCCGCTTTATCGAAAATGGATCATGGCCTCGCGTCTGTGCGTTCTGTCCACCGTTGGCCCGGAAGGCACCGATGGCACCCCGCGCGGCGACGATGGCCCCTGCGTGATGGAGCTGGATCCCGGCACCCTCGCCTTGCCCGATTGGCGCGGCAACAATCGTCTGGATGCGCTGCGCAACATCGTGCGCGATCCGCGGGTGTCGCTGATGTTCTTTGTGCCCGGATCAAACAACGTGGTGCGCGTGAATGGGCAGGCCAGGATCACCGCCGACGTAGGCTTGCGTGCCCGCTTTGATCGCAATGGCAAACAGCCCGCCACCGTCGCCGTGATCGCCATCGACGAAATCTACAGCCAATGCGCCCGCGCCCTGATGCGGTCAAAGACATGGACCGCAGGCGATCAAAGCGAAGGGCTGCCCAGTATGGGAGAGATCCTTGCCGAGCAAACCAATGGCGAGGAAGGCGGCAAACCCTATGATGATGCCTGGGGCGCACGGGCTGCCGCGACCATGTGGTAACGGTTCAAGCCTTTGACCTAAAGTGTCCGACGGAAAACCTGAAACAAACTGCATCACGTAACACGTTGAAATCTATGATTTCAGGTGGCGTTGCGTGGTTCAGGTTTTTCGCATGACGCTCCAAAATTTAAAAAAGGGGCGCCAATTAAGGCGCCCCCCTTTTGCATTCGATACAGCATTTTGCGTTTTATCTGAACCAACTGGCATCGCGGGGCGCGTTCGAGCCAAAGGCGAGAGGCAGCGCCCCGCGATTCAAACTAAACGCAAAGTGCTTTTATCTGGCAATCAGCTGTGGATCGCACCGTCGCCGCAGGCGAGGGCGGCTTCGCGCACGGCTTCGGAATAGGTCGGGTGCGCGTGGCAGGTGAGGGCCAGATCCTCGGCCGATGCGCCGAATTCCATCGCCACGCAGACCTCGTGGATCAGATCGCCCGCGCCGGGGCCGATGATGGCGGCGCCGAGGATGCGGTCGGTTTCCTTGTCCGCGATCAGTTTCACAAAGCCTTCGCCCTGATGCACGGCCTTGGCGCGGCCATTGCCCATGAAGTTGAACTTGCCGACCTTGATCTTGCGACCCTCGGCCTTCAGCGCGTCCTCGGTGGCGCCAACAGTGGCAACTTCGGGCGTGGTGTAGACGACGCCGGGGATGACGCCATAGTTCACGTGGCCATGCTTGCCCGCGATCACCTCGGCGACGGCCATGCCTTCGTCCTCGGCCTTATGGGCCAGCATCGGGCCTTCGATCACATCGCCAATGGCGTAGATGCCCTTGACGTTGGTGGCCCAGTGTGCGTCGGTGGCGATCTGGCCGCGTTCGGTCAGTTTCACTCCCAGCGCATCAAGGCCCAGCCCTTCGGCATAGGGTTTGCGGCCCGTTGCAACCAGCACCACATCAGCGTCCAGCACCTCGGCATCGCCGCCCTTCTTGGGCTGGTAGGTCACCTTGGCCTTGGTCTTGCTGGTCTCGACGCCCTGCACGGCGGCGCCCATGATGAAGTTAAGCCCTTGTTTTTCAAGGATCCGCTTGAAGGTGCGCTGCACGTCCTTGTCCATGCCGGGGCAGACCGCATCCATATATTCCACCACAGTGACCTCGGCGCCAAGGCGGGCATAGACCGAGCCAAGCTCAAGCCCGATGACACCGGCACCGATGACGACCATCTTTTTCGGCACCTTGGGCAGCTCCAGCGCGCCGGTCGAGTCCACCACGATGCCCTTGTCGTTGTCGACCTCTACACCGGGCAGCGAGGAGGGAACCGAGCCGGAAGCGATCACGATATTCTTGGTCTCATGCACATCGTCACCGACCTTGACCTGACCGGCAGCCGGGATCGAGGCCCAGCCTTTCAGCCAGTCTATCTTGTTCTTTTTCATCAGGAATTCGACGCCGCCGGTGTTCTGGCCGATGACCTCGTCCTTGTAGGCTTTCATCTGGTCCCAATCCACCGAAGGCGCCTTTCCTTTGAGGCCCATCTTGGCAAAATTGTGCTCTGCCTCGTGCAGGCTATGGGTCGCGTGCAAGAGCGCCTTGGAGGGGATGCAGCCCACGTTGAGGCAGGTGCCGCCAAGGGTTTCACGCCCTTCGACGATGGCGGTCTTGAGGCCCAGCTGGGCGCAGCGGATGGCACTGACATAGCCGCCGGGGCCTGCGCCGATGATGATCACGTCATAGGAAGCCATGGGAGGTCCTTTCGTTGGAAATGAGAGTTCGGCCGGGGCGAAATAGGGGGCGAAAACCGGGGGTGACATTCGTACACCCCCCGTGCACCGGGCGTACACCGCCTGTGCAGGGCCCTGGCCCGTGTTCGGGGATATGAGGCTGGGCGCGGACCATCAGATCAGCGCCGCGATCAGCATCAGGACGGTGGCAAAGAAGCCGACCGACCAGACGACCGACCGCCAAGGAGACAGGCCAAAGGCATAGGCGGGCACATACAGAACCCGGCTCAGCGCATAGACCCAACCGCAGGCGGCGGTGAATTCCGTGGACTGCCCGCCAAGCGTCACCACAAGGCAGGCAATGGTGAAGAGGATCAGCCCTTCAAAGTGGTTGTTCATCGCCCGTTGCAGACGGCCTGGCGTTCCGGTCAGCTGCACGGGCGTGTCGCGCGGGCCAAGGGCGGTCTTGGTTCCGACCTGCCGATTGGCCGCGATGGAATAGGCAAAGAACTGCAGAACCTGCAGCAGTGCGGCAAAGGTGAGGGCGGTGAGTTCAGGGGTCATGTCAATGCGCCGTTTTTGCGAAGGTACGATACTGAGGCAACAGGCATAGAAATAAACACGAGCCAGCCCAGAAGTGCGCCACGCCGCTTGTATTCATTGGCCCAATACTCCTCCTCAGTAGGCCTTCGCCACAAGCCTCTCTCCTGAGGCGACACGGCAAAGCCACCGAGTGGAACTGGCGGTGCGGTCAGGCTTTTATGCAGAGGGCTGATGACAAAGGGCAGGAACGTCAGAAATAGGAGCGCCGCAGGCCAAATGGCTGTTCGCTTCCTCGAGAGTGTGGACCTAACCAGCCATATGGTCATCAAGATCACTGCCAAAGCATAGGTCGGAGCAATTACAAGATCCCAACTAAATTCGAACGCCTTTAGAAGACGTAGAGTAGCTGCCCACCCAACAAGCAAACACATCACGACTGCTACAACCCAAATGATCCAGATTGCGACCCGTGACTGAGTAGAAACTGGTTCATTTGAGCGTGTCATGGCTTGCGTCCCAAATCAGCTTCGGATTTGGTCGAGCTGAGAGCCACAATTGATGCAAATACAATTGCGAATACAGATCCAAAACCAAGCGGGGCAACGAAGAAAAAGCCTGCAATTGTTGATGGTTCGTAGTGGCCTCTACTGTGGTTGAACTGTCGCATCTCTTCCGTCGCACTGGAAATTTCGGCCGCCCACCAGATCACGTAGAAGTATACAGGAGCTGTCAAAATGAACACGAAAGGCGGTATAAACCGGAGCAAATGCAAATACACCCAGCTTGAACAATTGGCACATTCATGCGCGTCGTATTTTTCGTTCAAAGGAGTGGCAGTAAGCGTTTTCAACATGGCCCAAACAGGTTGAACAGTTCTGCACTCCGGGCAGCGGTACCGCACGAGGTGAGAAAACAAACCGACGTCATTGGCCCCAGTTGTTGATATTCTGCTACGCCCAGCCAAAGCAGTGAAACCTTAATTCCTAGGTCGGCGGACCCCGCAAACTAAACCTTGCAGTTCAAGGGATCCGCCAAGATACGTTACAGATCCATCAGCAGGCGGCGGGGATCTTCCAGCGCCTCCTTGACGCGCACCAGGAAGGTCACGGCGCCTTTGCCGTCGACGATGCGGTGGTCATAGCTGAGCGCCAGATACATCATCGGGCGGATCACAACCTGGCCATTAATGGCCATCGGGCGGTCCTGGATCTTGTGCATCCCCAAGATACCCGACTGCGGCGGGTTCAGGATGGGCGAGGACATCAAGGAGCCATAGACACCCCCGTTGGAGATGGTGAAGGTGCCGCCCTGCATTTCCGCCATGGACAGCTTGCCGTCACGGGCGCGCTTGCCTTTCTCGGCGATCGCCTTTTCGATTTCGGCAAAGGACATGGAGTCCGCATCGCGGATCACCGGAACCACAAGGCCGGTGGGCGTGCCGGCGGCAACGCCCATATGCACGAAGTTCTTGTAGACGATGTCGGTGCCGTCGATTTCGGCGTTGACCTCGGGGACTTCCTTCAGCGCGTGGCAGCAGGCCTTGGTGAAGAAGGACATGAAGCCGAGACGCACGCCGTGCTTCTTTTCGAACTCGTCCTTGTACTGTTTGCGCAGGGCCATCACCTCACCCATGTCCACCTCGTTGTAGGTGGTCAGCATGGCGGCGGTGTTCTGGCTGTCCTTCAGGCGCTTGGCGATGGTCTGGCGCAGGCGGGTCATCTTGACCCGTTCCTCGCGTGCGGCATCGTCAGCGGCGACGGGCGCACGCGGGGCGGCCGGGGCAGGGGCCGGTGCGGGCGCTGTTGCGGCTGCGGCCACGGCGCGGGCGACGTCATCCTTCATGATGCGACCATCGCGGCCGGTGCCCTGGACATTGGCGGCAGAGATCCCGGCTTCGGCCATCGCCTTTTCCGCCGATGGCGCATTGGCGACGTCCTTGGCCGCGGCGGCAGGAGCCGCAGCCGCAGCAGGCGCAGCAGCCGGGGCCGCCGCCACCGCTGCACCGGAGCCTGAGATCACGCCGAGTTTCGCGGAGGCATCCACGGTGGTGCCTTCGGGCGCGGTGATTTCGGCCAGAACGCCAGCGACGGGGGCGGGCACTTCGACGGAGACCTTGTCGGTTTCCAGCTCGCAGAGCATTTCGTCCTGCGCGACAGTATCGCCAACCTTTTTGAACCAGGTGGAAACGGTCGCCTCAGACACGGATTCGCCAAGGGTGGGCACCATCACATCGGTGGAAGCGCCGGCATCGCCTGCGGGCGCAGCCGCGGCAGCGGGTGCGGCAGGCGCCGGGGTCGCTGCGGCTGCGGCGCCAGCTTCGGCGATTGTGGCGAGGAGCGCATCGACGCCCACGGTATCGCCTTCGGCGGCGACGATCTCGCCCAGTGTGCCGGCAGCGGGGGCGGGCACTTCGACGGTGACCTTGTCGGTCTCCAGCTCGCAGAGCATTTCATCCACGGCAACCGCATCGCCGGGTTTCTTGAACCAGGTGGCCACGGTGGCTTCGGTGACGGATTCACCCAGGGTGGGTACGCGCACTTCGGTGGTCATGTGTCTCTTCCTCAGATGCTCAGCGCTTCGTTCACAAGCGCGGCTTGTTGGGCTTTGTGTTGGCTGGCCAGGCCCGTCGCGGGCGAGGCCGATGTGGCGCGGCCAACGTAAGTAGGCCGGGTATGCTTGGCGCCGATGCGGGTCAGCACCCATTCGATATTGGGCTCGATGAAGGTCCAGGCGCCCTGGTTCTTGGGCTCTTCCTGGCACCAGACAACCTCGGCATCCTTGAAGCGCTCGAGCTCCTTGACGAGGCTGATCGCCGGGAAGGGGTAATACTGCTCGATCCGCATCAGGTAGATGTCATCAATGCCGCGGGCGTCGCGCTCTTCCAGAAGGTCGTAGTAGACCTTGCCCGAGCACAGAACGACGCGCTTGATCTTGTCATCGGCGACCAGTTTGGTGTCCGAATTGCCCTGTTGCGCATCGTCCCACAGAACGCGGTGGAAGCTCGATCCGGTGGTGAACTCCTCGGCCTTGCTGATGGCCAGCTTGTGGCGCAGCAGGGATTTCGGGGTCACCAGGATCAGCGGCTTGCGGAAGGTGCGGTGCAGCTGACGGCGCAGGATGTGGAAGTAGTTCGCCGGCGTCGTACAGTTGGCCACGATCCAGTTGTCCTGGCCGCACATCTGCAGGAAACGCTCCAGACGCGCCGAGGAGTGCTCAGGTCCCTGACCTTCGAACCCGTGCGGCAACAGGCAGACAAGGCCGGACATCCGCAGCCATTTGCTTTCGCCGGAGGAGATGAACTGGTCGAACATGATCTGTGCGCCGTTGGCAAAGTCGCCGAACTGCGCTTCCCAAAGGGTCAGCGCATTGGGTTCGGCCAGCGAATAGCCATATTCAAAACCCAGAACCGCATATTCCGACAGGGCCGAGTCGATCACCTCGTACTGAGACTGGCCCGCGCGTATGTTGTTGAGCGGGTAGTAGCGCTCCTCGGTGTCCTGATTCACGATGCCGGAATGGCGCTGCGAGAAGGTGCCGCGCGTACTGTCCTGACCGGCCAGACGCACCGGGTAGCCTTCGGTCAGAAGCGAACCAAAGGCGAGCGCCTCACCCGTAGCCCAGTCAATGCCACTGCCATTTTCGAACATCTTGGCGCGGGTCGCAAGGAAACGGCCGATGGTCTTGTGCACCGGGAAGCCCTCGGGCAGTCGCGTCAGGGCCGCGCCAACCTCGTCAAAGGTTTCGGGAGCGATGGCGGTCTTGCCGCGCTGGTATTTGTTCTCTTTCTGGCGATCAAGGTGCGACCAGCGCCCGTCCAGCCAGTCGGCCTTGTTGGGTTTGTAATCCTTGCCGGCCTCGAATTCCTCGTTGAGCTTGGCCTGAAAGGCGGCCTTCATGTCCTCGATTTCGCCCTCGGGGATCAGACCGTCCTTGACCAGACGCTCGGTATAAAGGCTGAGCGTGGTCTTGTGGCTCTTGATGGTCTTGTACATGAGCGGGTTGGTGAACATGGGCTCGTCGCCCTCGTTGTGACCGAACCGGCGATAGCAGAACATGTCGATCACGACATCCTTGCCGAACTTCTGGCGGAACTCGGTCGCGACCTTGGCCGCGTGCACCACCGCCTCGGGGTCATCCCCGTTGACGTGGAAGATCGGCGCTTCAACCACCAGAGCGTTGTCAGTGGGGTAGGGCGAAGAACGCGAGAAATGCGGCGCGGTGGTGAAACCGATCTGGTTGTTCACCACGATATGGATGGTGCCGCCGGTCTTGTGACCACGCAGGCCCGAAAGCGCAAAGCACTCCGCGACGACGCCCTGACCGGCAAAGGCCGCATCACCGTGCAGCAGGATCGGCAGAACCTTGGTGCGGCTTGCGTCGCTTTTCTGGTCCTGTTTGGCGCGGACCTTGCCCAGAACCACCGGGTTCACCGCCTCAAGGTGCGAGGGGTTTGCGGTCAGGCTGAGGTGCACGGTGTTGTTGTCGAATTCGCGGTCGGAAGAGGCACCAAGGTGATATTTCACATCGCCCGATCCATCCACGTCCTCGGGCTTGAAGCTGCCGCCCTGGAATTCGTTGAAGATCGCGCGATAGGGTTTCTGCATCACATTGGCCAGAACCGACAGGCGGCCGCGGTGCGGCATGCCGATGACGATTTCCTCGACACCAAGGTTGCCGCCACGCTTGATGATCTGCTCCATCGCCGGGATCAGGCTTTCGCCACCATCAAGGCCAAAGCGCTTGGTGCCCATGTATTTGACGTGCAGGAACTTTTCAAAGCCCTCGGCCTCGACCATCTTGTTCAGGATCGCCTTGCGGCCCTCGCGGGTGAACTGGATCTCCTTGCCGAAACCTTCGATCCGCTCTTTCAGCCAGGAGGACTGTTCGGGATCGGAAATATGCATGTACTGCAGCGCAAAGGTGCCGCAATAGGTGCGTTTCACGATGTCCACGATCTGCCGCATCGAGGCGACCTGAAGCCCCAGCACGTTGTCGATGAAGATCGGGCGATCCATATCGGCATCGGTAAAGCCGTAAGTCTTTGGGTCCAGTTCCGGGTGCGGCGTGTCGGCGCGCATAGAAAGCGGATCCAGATCGGCGGCCAGATGGCCCCGGATCCGGTAGGCGCGGATCAGCATCAGGGCGCGGACCGAGTCCAGAACGGCGCGCTGGATCTGCTCGTCCGAGACTTCGACACCGGCCTTGGCGGCCTTTTCGGCGATCTTCTTGCCTGCGGCCTTGGTCTCCACCGGCGCGGGCCATTCACCGGTCAGGGCTGCGGTCAGATCGTCATTCGGCGCAGGCGGCCAGTCGCCCCGCGCCCAGGAGGGGCCTGCGGCCTCGGCCTTTACGTCGAGATCGGCATCGCCCATCTGGCGAAAGAACTCGGCCCAGGCGGCATCCACCGCGCTGGGGTCATTGGCATACTGGGCGTAAAGCTGCTCCAGATACTCCGCATTGTGCCCCTGCATAAAGGAGGACGCATGGAAGAGATCGTTGGGGCTTTGTTCGGTCATTTGGGTGCCTCTTGTGGGTTCGGACCGTTTACATCGTGACCTTTGGTCATTCGGGGCAGACTGGCGCGTGGAGGTTTCCGAAAGGTGAAACCGTTGCGGGACTCTGCTGCAAAAATCGCCCAAGGGGCCGTCTTTGCAACACAGTCCGGTTGGAATGTGAGGGAAGGTGGAAAAATACCGCCGAGCGCAAACGCGGGCCAGCGCCCGACCTTCCCTTGCGGAGGGTCGGGCGCTGCCCGTGGCTGATATGCTCAGCCGCAGGCATCTTAGCCCAGCTCGATCGCTTTCAGCACCGCTTCACCGAGGCCCGCGGGGCTGTCGGCGACCACGATACCGGCCGATTTCATGGCTTCGATCTTGTCCTCGGCGCCGCCCTTGCCGCCGGCGACAATTGCGCCTGCGTGGCCCATGCGGCGGCCCGGAGGGGCGGTGCGGCCTGCGATGAAGCCAGCGGTCGGCTTCCAGCGGCCCTTTTTCTTCTGCTCGGCGAGGAAGGCGGCTGCCTCCTCTTCGGCAGAGCCGCCGATCTCACCGATCATGATGATCGAGGTGGTCTCGTCATCGTCCAGGAACATGTCCAAGACGTCGATATGCTCGGTGCCCTTGATGGGGTCACCGCCGATGCCAACCGCAGAGGACTGGCCCAGGCCGATATCGGATGTCTGTTTCACGGCTTCATATGTAAGGGTGCCCGAGCGGCTCACAACACCCACGCTCCCGCGTTTGTGAATGTGGCCGGGCATGATGCCGATCTTGCAGGCATCCGGCGTGATGACACCGGGGCAGTTCGGGCCGATGAGGCGCGATTTCGACCCTTCCAGCGCGCGCTGCACCTTCATCATGTCCAGAACCGGGATGCCTTCGGTGATGCAGACGATCAGCTCCATCTCGGCGTCGATGGCTTCAAGGATCGAATCCGCTGCAAACGGCGGCGGCACGTAGATCACCGAGGCGTTGGCTTCGGTCACATGCTTGGCCTCGTGGACCGAGTTGAAGACCGGCAGGTCAAGGTGGGTCTGACCACCCTTGCCGGGGGTCACGCCGCCGACCATCTTGGTGCCATAGGCGATGGCCTGTTCAGAGTGAAAGGTGCCCTGCGAGCCGGTGAAGCCCTGACAGATGACCTTGGTGTTTTCGTCGATGAGGACTGCCATTTGAGGAGTCTCCTTGCTGTTCGTTTGTCGGCCCCTTTTCAGGAACCATGGACCGCGTGTTCTATGTGTTCGGACTAGGAACCAGCCGGTTCCTTTCCAGATTGGTAAGGCGCAGGCGGACAAGGAATTGCACAGGAAGGCATAGACACCCGATTGGCTGCCCTGCCTTCAAACCGTTGAGGTTCGACTATCCTTGCGCAACCCTGATCAGTCATAGATGTAAATCATCTGCCGTTGTTGCTCTGGGTTATAGTCTTGGCCCCAGATCCAATGTTTCCCGTTTATTTCGATGCCGGGACCCGCCCCACTGGAGAAGCCGGGTTCTTTGCCTTGGATCAGATGCATCTGGCGCGATAGGCCCTGGATACTGACAGCGGCAACTTCCCTAGTCGTTTTCCATTCAACACCACATTGGATCGAGAATTTTTTGCTACTTGCAAACACCAAGTTTTGCCGGGTTCCCGGTTTGGAGTACACAGGGTAGCTCTTGTTTCCATCCATGACGAAAACATCGCCACGCTTTTTGAAACCGCGAGCGATGCCCAGGTCTTTGGCTGCCGCAGGATTGCCTTCGCGCACAGCACGCAGGCAGATACTGTCGAACAGCGCAAATCCCTCGGAAACATCCTTTTGCGCTTGGCGAGCAACCGCAGGTGTTGGTGGAGGTGCTTCAGCTTCGGGCGCGACGCAGGCCGTTAGAACTGCGCCCGCTGCGAATAGGGAAATAAGAGCCGCCTTCATAGCTAGACTAACCCTTAACCGCTTTCACGATCTTCTCGGCGCCGTCGGACAGGTTGTCTGCCGCGATCACATCGAGACCGGAGGTGTTGATGATCTCCTTGCCCGCTTCGACGTTGGTGCCTTCCAGACGCACGACCAGCGGAACCTTGAGGCCGACTTCCTTCACCGCGGCGACCACGCCCTCGGCGATGACGTCGCAGCGCATGATACCGCCGAAGATGTTCACCAGGATGCCTTTGACGTTGGGGTCAGAGGTGATGATCTTGAAGGCTTCGGTCACTTTCTCCTTGGTGGCGCCGCCGCCCACATCGAGGAAGTTCGCAGGCTCAGCACCGTAGAGCTTGATGATGTCCATGGTGGCCATCGCCAGACCCGCACCGTTCACCATGCAGCCGATCTCACCGTCGAGCGCGATGTAGTTCAGATCGTACTTGGAGGCTTCGAGCTCTTTGGGGTCTTCCTCGGTGGTGTCGCGCAGCTCGGCGATATCGGGGTGGCGGTAGACCGCGTTGCCGTCGAAACCGACCTTGGCGTCCAGCACCTTGAGGTTGCCGTCGTCAGAGATGATCAGCGGGTTGATCTCCAGCATCTCCATGTCTTTTTCGACGAAGGCTTTGTAGAGCTGGCCCATCAGCTGCACGCATTGCTTGACCTGCGGACCCTTGAGGCCGAGGGAGAAGGCGATGCGGCGGCCGTGGAAGGCCTGATAGCCGGTGGCCGGATCAACCGAGAAGGACAGGATCTTTTCCGGGGTGGCTGCCGCGACTTCCTCGATGTCCATGCCGCCCTCGGTGGAGCAGACAAAGGAGATGCGCGAGGTCTGGCGATCCACCAGAAGCGCCAGGTACAGCTCGGTCTCGATGCCGGACCCGGCTTCGATGTAGATACGGTTGACCTGCTTGCCCGCCGGGCCGGTCTGATGGGTCACAAGGGTGCGGCCCAGCATCTTTTTGGCTTCCTCGGCGGCTTCTTCCACCGATTTGGTCAGGCGCACGCCGCCTTTTTCACCGGCGTCGGCTTCCTTGAAGGAGCCCTTGCCGCGACCCCCTGCGTGGATCTGCGCCTTGACAACCCAAAGGGGGCCGTCAAGCTCACCTGCAGCGGTTTTGGCTTCGTCTGCTTTCAGCACAACGCGCCCGTCCGAAACCGGAGCGCCATAGCTGCGCAAAAGGGCCTTGGCCTGATATTCGTGGATGTTCATGAGAAACTGTCCCGTCTGGCTAATTTTGTCTTTGGTATAACGCCGTCATAGGGCAAAGGATTAAAGGGTTTTTTCACGCAGCTCCGGGAAATGATGAAGATTTTTCGGTTTTGTGATCACGCGTTTGAGGGCTGTGATCACAAAATTACACCCCTGTTGCGTGATTCGTGGGGCGCCTAAATTTCTATGCAAACTTGACCGAACCTGTCGTGCGCCGGTCGGCTGTCAATATTAATGGGGTCGACAACCTGCCGCCCCCGGTCTTTTGCTGGGCAATCGCTTGACTCAGGCCTTGGTCTCAGGCCGTGCGGAACGACTGCGGGGGATTGTCCGCCGCACCGGCCCAGAGCAGGGCGACGGCTGCAACGCCCAAGGCCCATTCTATCCCCGTGACCGTAAGCAGTGTGGAGTCGGGGGTGCCGTCAAAAGCGACGCTTGCAATGCGGCCCAACCCGTAGCCGATGTACACCAGGGCCGAAAGCTGCAAGGCGGGGCGCCTTGCTCCCTCGCGCAAGGCGGCTGCGCCAACAAAAACGCCGGAGAGCAACAGCAGCATGCCACCCGCCCGCAGATCGGAGCGGATCAATACGGCGTTCGGTAATTCTTGGCCTGAGCTGGCGTAGAGCACCTCCGGCGCAAAGGTGAGCAATACACCCACAATCAGGAGCACGGAGGCGGAAAGAAACAGGAAGGGTTTGACGAGATTGGACATGGCGAAACTTTCTTTACATGATGTAAGATTTTTAATTGGTGCTTGAAATCTTACATTGCGTCAAGTAAAATCTTACACCATGTCAAACAAGCGCGAAAAAACCCGCCACCTGCTGCTGGATACGGTTCTGTCCCTGCTTCTGGCCCCCAAAGGATCCCCGCTGCGGATGATGGATGTGGCCCGCGCCGCCGGCGTCACCCGGCAGACGGTCTATGATCATTTTTCAAACCGTTCCGAGATGTTGATCGCGGCGATCCTGCATTTTGGCGACCGTCTTGAAATCGACGCCCGGCTGGCACCCAGCCGCACCGCGCCGGATGGGCGTAGCCGTCTTGCGGCCTACACAAAGGCGATGCTGGAGTTCTATCCGGAGATCTACCCGCTGAAACAGGCGCTGATGGCGATGGGGCAGGGCGATGAAGAGGCCAAATCCGCCTGGGCCAACCGCATGGGCGCCATGAAGGAAGGCTGCCAAGCGGCGGTCGATGCCCTACAGGCGGACGGGGATCTGCTCGATCACTTGACGGTGGAGCGGGCGGCGGATTTGTACCTGTCGCTCCTGAACATGGACAATTGGGCGGCCTGCGTATTGGACAGCGGCTGGGGTTCCGAAGAGTACCTGACGGAAATGCAGCGGGTGATTTCCCTCGCGCTGGTCAAAGGTTGAACGCGATAGAGAGGGACATGTTTGCAGATAGCGTCATTCGCTTTGAAGCCAAAACTACAAAATCGTGATGATATCGCCGACGGCAATAAGGTCTTTCAATTGGAATTGGCTGTCGGCTCTCATGTGCACATGTGGAGAATCAAGAAAACCGTTTGGGCGTGGTTGGTACACCTCACATGGGAAGGAGCTGTTGGTTTTCGAAACCCATAGTTCGGCGTTCGCTACAGTGCTAAATGCTAAAGCTATCTTGTGCTTGGAGAACAGCACAAAAAGGTTTCGCCCCTCTCGGTCGTCGGACAGGCAATCAAAGTCGATGATTTCGATCTTCATAGGCTAGACGTACCACCATGACAAAAGAGGTCCAACGGTCGTTTTGCCCACTAACCGACCCATACGATCTGCGGGCAAGGCCAAAGAAAAAGGGCCCGGAGGACCGGACCCTTCTGCAAATCGCTTGGTGCTGGGGTTACGCCAGCGAGGCGTCGATGCCTTTGCAGGCTTCGACCAGGCCTTTGACCGCGTTGACGGAGGTGTCGAACATTTCCTGCTCGGCCTTGTTCAGCTTGATGTTGACGATCTTCTCGATGCCGCCAGCGCCGATCACGGTGGGCACGCCCACATACATGTCGCTGACGCCGAGGTCGCCGTCGCAATAGGCGGCGCAGGGCAGGACGCGTTTCTGGTCTTTGAGGTAGGCTTCGGCCATTTCGATCGCCGAGGTTGCCGGGGCGTAGAAGGCGGAGCCGGTTTTCAACAGGCCCACGATCTCGGCGCCGCCGTCACGGGTGCGCTGAACGATGGCGTCCATCTTTTCCTGCGTGGTCCAGCCCATCTCGATCAGGTCGGGGAGCGGGATGCCGGCAACGGTGGAGTAACGCACCGAAGGCACCATGGTGTCGCCGTGGCCGCCAAGAACAAAGGCGGTGACGTCTTTCATGGAGACGTTGAATTCTTCGGCCAGGAAGTGGCGGAAGCGGGCGGAGTCCAGAACGCCGGCCATGCCGCAGACCTTGTGCGCGGGCAGGCCCGAGAATTTCTGCAGCGCCCAGACCATCGCGTCCAGCGGGTTGGTGATGCAGATCACGAATGCGTCGGGGGCATTGTCGCGGATGCCTTCGCCCACGGATTTCATGACTTTCAGGTTGATGCCCAGAAGGTCATCGCGGCTCATGCCCGGCTTGCGCGGAACGCCTGCGGTCACGATGCAGACATCTGCGCCTGCGATATCGGCGTAGTCCTGGGTGCCTTTCAGCGAGGCGTCAAAGCCTTCGGAGGGGCCGGATTCCGCGATGTCCAGCGCCTTGCCTTCCGGGGTGCCTTCTGCGATGTCGAACAGAACGACGTCGCCGAGCTCTTTGAGGGCTACAAGATGGGCAAGGGTGCCACCGATCTGACCTGCGCCGATAAGGGCGATTTTGGGTCGTGCCATGGGATTTCTCTCCGGTCCGGTTGAATTTGCAGCGATGCCTAAGCCTTTGCGGGGCCTCGCGCAAGTGTTCTGCGTTGCAGCGCGCTCCTTTTGAGCCTTGTCTGCCTGCTTGAGCCCTGAAAAAATGGTTTTGAATTAAGGGAGTTCCGCAGCGTGCAGATCATGGATGTCGGGCCGGTGTTTTTCGCCTTTGCCATACCCGCGGTGATCTTTGCAGGGATTTCCAAAGGCGGCTTTGGTTCTGGTGCGGCCTTTGCCGGTGCGTCGATTCTGGCTGTGATTATTGAACCGGGTCAGGCGCTTGCACTGATGCTGCCGCTATTGATGTTGATGGATGTGGCGGCGCTACGACCCTATTGGGGGCGCTGGAACGGCACGGACGCCGGGCTGCTGATCCTTGGCGGGATCCCGGGAGTGGCCCTTGGAGCGTGGTTGTTTTCCAGGCTTGATGCGGATGCGATGCGGCTGCTGATTGGCGTGCTGTCTGTCGCATTCGTGATCTGGCAGATGCGGGCGCATCTGGGTTTGGCCGTTGTGGCAGGCCGTATGATGGGGCGCCGGGCCGGGATCTGCGCCGGAGCGCTGGCCGGGTTCACCAGTTTCGTCAGCCACGCGGGCGGGCCGCCTGTGGCGGTCTATCTGCTCAGCCGACGACCGACAAAGACTGAATACCAGGCCACCACGGTTCTGGTGTTCTGGGTGATCAACCTTGCAAAGGCTGTTCCATACGCAGGTCTTGGCCTGTTCAGCGCCGAGACGCTGAAGTTGGATCTTGTTCTTGCACCATTTGCCCTTTTTGGCACATGGGCGGGCGTGCGCCTGCACCACATTGTGCCGGAGCGCCTGTTCTTTGCTGTGGCCTACGTCCTGCTGACGGTGACCGGTGTCAAGCTGATCTGGGACGGGCTGACGTAGGCCATGGGACGGGCCGCCAGAGAGGCGGTCCAATCCCGGTGTTCGGTCAGGGTCCGATCAGGGCAGGTTGATCAGGCGTCGTTGTCCGTGTTGGGCAGGGCCTCTGCCAGGGCCTCATACGATTGACCAGAGGCCATCAGGCAGGTCAGACCGTTGGGCATTGTCACGGTGATTGTCCAGGTGCCGGACTCGGCAGAGGCGAAGGTTTCCATCACCATGCCCTGGCCGCCAAGGCCAATGCTCTGGCGGCTTTCGCCATATTTTTCGGCCAGTCTCTCCACCACGACTTCCCGCGGGGCGCAGTTGCGGCCTTGCGCAAAGGACTGGGTTGCGGTCAGCGCCAGAACGGCCAGACCTACGGTTGCTTTGAACATCGTCTTCTTCATGGGTTTTACCCTTTCCCGAACGGCCAGACCTGTTCAGAGGCAGCAAGCTGCACCTGTCCGAAGTCCCTTTATGGGCCGGTTTTGATTGACGTAATCGTTATGCGGGCCTTTGGCCCAGAGCCGTGCCACGGATCGGATGGATCGGCGGCGTTTGTATGGACCGTCCTGGCCCCCGGTCAGTCAGAGTCTTGGCTGTTCCGGATCGACTGCTCGATAGAAAAACTTTGCCAAATAGGTGCTGACAAGTCGTTAATTCCGTGCACACCCATGATTCGCAGGGAATTTCAAGGGCATTCTTTGTGAGGATTTTGCGATTCGCGCTTCCTTTTTGTGCTTTTCTGCACTGCGGCAGGAATTCCCTTGAAAGTATCTAGTCGAATCTGTACCGGTTTGCGCAACAAAATGACTTGGAGGCCTCACATGGACCCGCGCACCCGTCCCTATCGTTCGGTTCTGTATATCCCCGGCTCAAAGCCCCGCGCGTTGGACAAGGCCCGCACCCTTCCCGTGGATGCGGTGATCTTTGATCTGGAAGATGCGGTTTCGGTCGAAGAAAAAGACAACGCCCGCGACACGCTGGCAGAGGCGCTGGCGGAGGGCGGCTATGGCGCCCGCGTCCGTATCGTGCGGATCAACGGGCTGGATACCAAATGGGGCCGCGCCGATGCCGAGGCCGCTGCCAAGATGGACTGCGATGCGATCCTTCTGCCCAAGGTCTCTTCCCCCGCCGATCTGGATGCGCTGGCCGAGATCACTGGCGACAAGCCGCTGTGGGCGATGATGGAAACTCCGCGCGGCATGCTGAATGCAGCCGATATCGCGGCACACCCGAAACTGCAGGGCATGGTCATGGGCACCAATGATCTGGCCAAAGAACTGCAGACGCGGTTCCGCTCCGACCGCCTGCCGATGATGGCCGGGCTTGGACTGTGTCTGCTCGCGGCCAAGGCGGAAGGCAAGATCATCGTCGATGGCGTCTACAATGCCTTCAAGGATGATGAGGGGCTGAAGGTGGAATGCGATCAAGGCCGGGACATGGGTTTTGACGGCAAAACCCTGATCCACCCGGCGCAGGTCGATGTGACCAACACCGCATATGCGCCTTCGGAAGCCGAGATCGACCTTGCCCGTCGGCAGATCGCCGCCTTTGAAGAGGTCGAAGCCTCAGGTCAGGGTGTGGCCGTGGTCGACGGTAAGATCGTCGAGAACCTGCACGTTGTGACGGCACGGGAAATTCTTGCAAAAGCGGATGCAATCGCAGCCATTTCAGCCTAGGTGTTAACCAGATTTAACACCTTGATCGGAGACTGATATGGCACTTTTGGTCCTAGGCATCCTTCTTTGGTGGGGGGCGCATCTGTTCAAGCGTCTCGCGCCGGCAGCTCGGGCGTCCCTTGGGGACAAAGGCAAGGGCATTGTTGCGCTGGGTCTTGTCCTTGGCATTGTCCTGATGGTTCTGGGCTATCGCGCCAGCGACTTTATCCATGTCTGGGCGCCGCCAAGTTTCATGGTGCATATCAACAACCTCTTGGTGCTGATTGCGATCTACATGATGTCGCCGGCCCCAAAGAAAGGCGCGATCCTCTCCGGCATGCGTCACCCGATGCTGACCGGCTTTGCCCTTTGGGCGATTGCGCATCTTCTGGTCAATGGCGATCTGGCTTCGATCGTCCTCTTTGGCGGCTTGCTGCTTTATGTGCCGGTGCAGATCCTGCTGATCAACCGGGCGGAACCCAACTGGACCCCCGGCCCCAAGGGCAGCATAGCCAAGGACGGCATGTTCTTTGTCGGTTCGATCATTCTTATGGGTGTGATCGGCTATATCCACGGGCTGATCGGCCCCTCACCATTTCCGGGGTAACTGAGCCATGAAACTCTACCGCTTCCTGAGCGAAGACGACACCTCTGCCTTTTGTCACAAGGTGACCGATGCGCTGAACAAGGGATGGGAGCTTTATGGCTCCCCCACCCAGACCTTTGACCCGGTCAAGGGTATCATGCGTTGCGGTCAATCCGTCGTGAAAGAGGTGGAGGGCACCTACACAGCTGACACAAAACTGGGAGAGCACTGATGGCCAAGACCACAGCGGCCAAAACCAATCCGGGGCGTTTCTTCGAAGACTACAAGGTGGGGGATGTGATCGCCCATGCGGTGCCGCGCACCGTTTCGGGGGGCGAAAGGGCGCTGTATCACGCGCTCTATCCCGCGCGTCATGCGCTTTATTCCTCGGATGAATTTGCGCGGACCTGTGGTCTGCCCGCATCGCCCATCGATGATCTGGCGGCCTTCCATATCGTATTTGGCAAGACGGTGCCGGATATCTCGCTGAACGCAGTCGCCAACCTTGGCTATGCCGAAGGGCGCTGGCTGTTGCCGGTCTATGAGGGGGATACGCTGCGCTCCGAATCCGAGGTGATCGGGGTCAAGCAGAACTCCAACGGCAAATCGGGCGTCGTTTATGTGCGCACCCGCGGGCTGAACCAGAACGACGAGGTCGTGATGGAATATGTGCGCTGGGTGATGGTGCGCAAAAACGACCTTGATGCGCCCGCGCCCGAAACCGTGATCCCCGAGCTCGCCAAGGTGATCCCGGCCTCTGACCTGAAAATTCCCGGTGGCCTTGATTTCAGCGGCTACGACTTCACCCTCGCTGGCGAAGCGCACCGCTGGGGCGATTACGAGGTGGGGGAGACCATCGATCACGTCGATGGCGTCACCGTGGAAGAGGCCGAGCATATGCTGGCCACCCGCCTGTGGCAGAACACCGCCAAGGTGCATTTCGATGCCACCGCCCGCCCCGATGGCACAAGGCTGATCTATGGCGGTCACGTGATCTCCATGGCGCGGGCGCTGTCGTTCAACGGGCTGGCAAACGCGCAGATGATCGTCGGCCTCAATGGCGGAGCGCATGCGAACCCGTGTCTGTCGGGCACAACCATCCGCGCCTGGTCCGAGGTGCTGGACAAGGCCGAGACCGAGGCGCCCGGCGTCGGCGCCATTCGCCTGCGTCTGGTCGCCACCAGCGGCGGGGAGCCTTTCCGGCTCAAAGGTGAGGACGGAAAATATCTCCCCGAGGTTCTTTTGGATCTCGATTACTGGGCGCTGATGCCCAAGTGATCTGCTTTCAATGAGTGCACGAAAGGCCCTGTCAGACCGGCAGGGCCTTTTCTTTTGTTTCGCGGGCGGGCGCGGCCTGCGTCAATGCAGCGTTGATCATCTCGGCCAGCGCGACGACATGCGGGTACTGCATCATGCTGATATGGTTGCCGGGGCAGTGCAGAATCTCAGGGGGCGACTTGGCCGAGGCCTCCCACCCCCAGTCGGGCACATCCGATGGGCGCGGCGCAAAGACACCGATGTCGGCAGGGTCCGTTTCCGTCGCCTTGGCAAGGATCACCGAGGGCGCGCGATAGGCGCTGGGCCGGTAGGTGCTGCGGGCGCGTTTCTGCGCCTCGGACAGAGCCAGGATGCGGGACAGTTCGGTATCGGCCTCGGCCTGCGTCATCATCCCGGAGTTGACCAGCATCGCGGCCACCTCTGACAGATCCGCGTCTGCCCTTTGCCGCAGGACTTGCAATCCAAAGAACTTCTCCATCATCCGTGCGATCAGTTCCGCCTGCGGGATGTGAGCCGTCTCTGCGGCGTCTGGTTGCTGCGGGCCTGGAGAATCCAGCGCCACGAGGCTTTCAACCGCGATGCCGCGCGCCGACAAGGCTGCTGCCAACTCATGCGCAATCAGGCAGCCCAGAGAATGGCCAATCAGGATGCAAGGCTTTGTCACGCCTTCGGTCTGCATGGCATCGGCGTAGGTCTCCGCCATGTGTTTGATGTTATCCAAGGGAGGCTGGTCGTCATCCAAACCGGCAATTGTGAAGGTGTAGACGGGGTGATCGTCCGGCAGCCGTTCCGCCAGCGGCAACAGATAGTCGCTGCGCGCGGCGCCACCGGGGAGCAGGAAGATTGGCGTCCCAGAGCCGCTTGCGCGGATCTCCACCAGCGATGCGGGGGAGCGATGTTGGTGATCTGACCTGTTCCGGCAAGCTTCGGCAAGGGCGACGAGATGTTTCTTCATGCTTTCCAGCAAACGCGCTGCGTCTTGCGCATTCGCTTTCCCGGGCAGGGACACATGAAGGGAAAGACCTCCTTTTTGGATTGCGGCGTTGATTTCGCAGAGGTGGGCGCGGGGGATGGTTGGGCTGGTGTCGGGGCCTGTGGGTTCGGGGGCGAGGGCGGTGAAGGGCGTGGCGGTGGTCATCGTGTCGAGCTGGCCCAGGT